>ENA-UESE01001041-UESE01001041.1-human-gut-metagenome-genome-assembly--contig:-NODE-1041-length-24747-cov-76.711796_pt1 | contig 24747 bp, 24 predicted proteins | sample MGYA00242995_ERZ507996 | MGnify/ENA primary metagenome ERZ507996 (study PRJEB26167, sample SAMN06115489) | human gut metagenome | host: Homo sapiens | place: China:Sichuan | collected 2015-04-15... | reverse complement strand
GCAGCGTAAACTTGAGCGGCAAGCTCTGCCCGGCTGCCTGCCGCCGGTTGAAACTCAACGGCAAATTCTAAGCATGTGCCGGCATTCAGCCGTATCTTTTGTACTCGTGCATTTTTCGAACCGCAGCGTTAAAACCGGCATTGCCTTGGTTGCACCGTGCAGCATTGACGTAAGCTTTGAGCGTTTGTCCCCGATCCGTCAGCTGCCGGTTGAAATTCAACTGCAAATTTCGGGCATGCGCGGACAGACGGCCGGCAACAAGTTCTTCCGCCTTGGCAAAATCAGGATGATGGCGGATACTGCGGGTCAAAACCGACCTGACGATTTTGCCGGCTTTGGAAATATCGGGACTATGCGTATAATAACCGGTGACATGACCGTAGAAACCGGGCTTTTTCCCTTTGTTTTCCCCCAAAACGGCACGACCGGCCTTTTCGCTGCCGGTTTTGTGTCCGCGTTCTTCCGCCATGATGATTTTGGCACAGTTGTCCAGCATGAAGTTTTCCACGCCTTTGACCCTGGCGGCGATTTCCTCCGCCGTAACCGCCTGCGGATGTTTGCCGGACAATATCTCTCCGGCCGTTCCGTAAAAAACAACCTGCCGGACAAAATAGGGCACTTCCTTGTTTTCCGTCGTCAGCCACTCATGCATTTTCCTGATCTGATCATTTTCCTTTGACGGCGGCAGCCGACGGATGGCAACGATCTCCTCCGCCCGCATGACCAAACCGGTGTCGCCGCTCACCTCAAGCGCTGCCAGACGATCGGGGTCAATCCGGTCGAGCGCGTCGGCCGGGAGTGTCATCTGGGAAACGTCAAGACGCTGCAAATTCGGCATATGGTTAATCGGTTCCAGATCAGGATTGCCCGAACAACGCAGAAACCGGATTGATTCAAGCGATTTCGGCAGCTGCCCGAGAATATCGTTTTGCATCGGACTGTCGCCAAGGGAAAGTTCCCGCAAAGCGACATCCCGCGGCAGTGCCGAAAAATCGACAGGACCGCGCATATAGGACAGGTCCAACACTTTCAGAGATGACGACGCATCTTTTAAAAAACGATTGTCAAAACCGTAAGCGGGACTGAGTATGCACAGCTCTTCCGCCTGCGGCAGGGTTGAAATATCCTTATGTTTCTCATCCCAACGAAGCTCAACCTTTTTCAACAGACAATCGGACAAATCCTGCGACAAGTCGGGTTCAATGCCGTAGCCGCACACGATTCCGCGCTCGGAAGCCCGACGCAGAAAATCCGTATACTCCTCCTTTTTCCGGTGATAAAAATTGCTGTTGAGAGAAATATATTTCAAACGGCTGCCGGCGGGAAGCATATCCAAATCAAACGTGTCGGGACAGAGCAGTTCTTCGGTTTCGGGATGCAGTATCAGCAGTTCCTTTTCCGTTACGCGCCCGTGAAAATTCACTTTTTTACAATGGGGCAAACGACTGATGCCTTCAATGTTGCAGGTGCCGGAAATTGTTAACATGCCTTCAAACCGCAGGCCGGAGAAGTCCTGCATTGCCGGTTTTTCCGCTTCCGGCTCGTCCTTTAAGTAAAAAGTTCCTTCATAACTGACGCCGGGATCAAATTTATGCAAATCCGCGCAGGTCAGATAGCAGTCGTTAAAAACAACCCGTTTCAGATTTTTGCCTTTCAACCTGCTTATATGTTCGCGGAACGGCAAAAACACCACCTTTTCCGTTTGATCAGACACCGTAACGTCCTGCGGCAGAGCTCTCAGGCAAAGCGTGCGACAGGAAGGATATTCTGTCATTTCGGGCAACGCCGTAAACCGCCCCGTCACTTCAATGTTCTCAATGTTACGGCCGGGAAAACCGGAACCGTCAAACGTATTCAGCGAATCCAGATCCAGGTCGCCGTCAATTATAAAACGGCCGTTTTCGTTTTTAATCCGCGCCCTGTCGATTAGAGCAAATTTGTCCAGCACTTCGGCCAAATTGCGGTTTTCCAGATATACGTCCCGGGGACGGCAGTCTATTCCCTCCGCCAAATACGGCAGCGCTTCAAAACGATCGGGATTATATACGCCGAAACCGTTCCGCAAAACCATTCTTTCGCAATCCGGATACGCAAGCGGCGCACTGACGTCGTCCAGCCGGTTGTCCGATAAATCAAGCGTTCCCAGAACTACCGTATTTTTCATATCCGACGGCAGCCGGACAAGGCCGCGGCCGCTTAAGTCCAGGTCGGCATCAACAATCGTCTTGCCGTTTTCAACCCGGCAATGAGCAGCCGTCCATTCGCTTCCGAGCATTTTGTTCAACAATTCAAACGTTGTCAGATTTTCCACATGATGCCAGACGCCGCCTTTGATCCCTTCGGCAAACACCGGCAGCCGCCGGGCGTCAAGAACGGTTTCATCGTTCAGCTCCAGCCGGCGAACGTTCTCCCAGTTGCGGGAAAAGTCCGCTTTTGCGTCTTTGCCCAGCACAACGGTTTCGGCCCGTCCCAGATGCCGCGGCAGAATGCCGCCGGTGATCAGCAGTTTGCCGGCATTGAGCGGCACCAGATCATACAAGGCCGCGTCTTCCGCCGTTTCCAGCATCAGGGAATCGATACGGCCGATTGCCGCCGCCTCGCGGTAATCCCTGAGGTCGACCTTGCCTTCAAAACTCAGACAGCCGACCCGGGCAACATTTTGCAACCGGATGCCCTTATAATCGCCGGCCGCAAGCTTCAGACTCTCCAGTTCCGTTCCCGGCTGCAAATCAAACAGGTCGACTTCCCGTCTGTTAACGTCTTTTACATAACCGATGCGTTCTTTTTCCGAATTGGGAATCGGCATGTCAAGCGACTGCACAAAATCGCGCACGTCGGCCACATAACGGTTTTTGACCGCCAGGTTGGAGTTGCCTTTGATTTGCGCCAGGCGGCCGTTTTCTATCGAAATCGTACAGTGCGGCACCAACACGCCGTCCTCGTTCGGGCCGCGCAGCGAATAAAAATGCCAGCCTTCGGTGCCGATACGGTCATTATATCCCCCGCGGCCGACGCAGTGCCCCATCTCGTCGGATTCGTATTTCAGCGAAACATGATGAAGCAGTTTTCCGTTTTCGTCATAAACCGGACTCGGCAGCATTTCGACCATCGAATAGCCGTCGGGATACTCTTTTATCACCCTGATGCCGGTGCGGCTTTCTTCACGGCGGCGGGCAAGCTCCTTGTTTTTCTTTTCCCGCTCGGCCTTCTCCGCATTGAACGCGTTATGACACTCCTCAATCAGTTCAAAATCTATTTCTTCCGGTTCCCTCGACAACAGCCTTTTGGCATCCATCAGCACAATGTTGTTGACGTCGGCGGCACGGGTAATTTTCCCGCCAAGCTCGCGGGTGCGTTCGAAAATATAATCGGCGCCGGAGCGGATTTTGTCGCCGAGGGGACTTTCGCGCAATTCGTCGGCGTCAAGCACCAGCCGTCCCTGCCGGTTAAAAGAAAAGGCAACGCCGTATTTTGCCAGCGTCTGCGGCGAAAGCAGCGGCTTGAACAGTAGCTGGCTGCCGGCATAGGCCTTGATTTCGCTGTCAAGATAAGCAAAACGGTTGGCCGGCGGCGTTTTCAGGCTCTCAATCTCAGCATTCAGCTTTTTGATTTCTTCGCCGAGCGTTCTTTTTTGTTCCGGCGCAGCCTGTCTGATCTCTGCCGAAAGCTCTCCAATCCGCCGTTTTATCTCCTTGATGCGGACGGCGCCGGCGGCCCTGAATTCGGCTTCGGCCTTTTTGCGGTCGGCTTCCGCCGCGGCCAACTCCCGTTCATAACGCTCTTCGGTTTCCTTTGAACCTTTCAGGACAATCGACCGCAGCGCCTGCCCCAACAATACCTGATTACTCATATTTTCCCCCGCAAAATCCGTCTTTGGCCGTTTTCTTAATTATATACGGTTTCGCTTTTTTGTCAATTTTTCATCGGAAACTTTTGTATCCTGCGGAAAAATTTCTTCTCCCGGTCCGGCCGAAGGAGAAAGATTGCAAAACAAAACCCCGGAAACCCGGGGTTTTGCCTTTATGCGTCTATTTTTTGCCGCCGATGAACTTTTTGCCCATCATGTAAGGCTGCAGCTTTTCCGGAATGCGAACCGAGCCGTCGGCCTGCTGATGATTTTCCAGGAACGGCACCAGCGCCCGCGGGGTGGCAATGCCGGTATTGTTCAGCGTATGCACGAATTTGACTCTGCCGTCGGCGTTGTCGCGATAACGCAGGTTGGTACGGCGGGCCTGCCAGTCGGTAATGTTGGAACAGCTGTGGGTTTCGCGATAGCAGTTCTGGCTCGGCACCCAGGCCTCAAGGTCATATTGGCGGTATTTGGGCGCACCCATGTCGCCGGTGCAGACTTCCAGCACCTGATAAGGCAATTCCAGATCCTGCAAAACCTCTTCGGAAATCTGCAGCAGTTTCTGATGCCACTTTTCGCTTTCGTTAACGTCGTTTTTGCAGATAACGAACTGTTCCGTCTTCATAAACTGGTGAACCCTGGTCAGCCCGCGGGTATCTTTGCCGGCAGCACCGGCTTCGCGGCGGAAGCAGGGAGAAAAGCCGGCATAAAGAATCGGCAGTTCGTTTTCGGGAATGATTTCGTCGGCTCTGAGCGAGTTCAAAATCAGTTCGGCCGTTCCCGACAAATAAAGGTCGTCTTCGGGCATGTAATAAATTTCATCACGGGCAAACGGCAGATAACCCTGGCCGTAAAGCGGCTTTTCCTTGGACAGCGAAGGCACGGTAATTACGCGGAAGCCGTTTTCCGCCAGCTTGTCCATTACCAGCAGATGAATCGCCAGTTCCAACCGCGCCAGCTCTCCGGTAATGGCATAGGTGCGGGAACCGCAGACTTTGGTGATCCGTTCCATTTCGCTCCAGCCGTTTAATTCCATCAGTTCGACATGGTCGCGGGGCGTGAAGTCAAACTTTGTCGGCTCGCCCACGCGGCGGCGAACCACGTTTTCGCTGTCGTCGGCGCCGACCGGGCTTTCCGGGCTCGGCAGGTTGGGCATGCGCCACATGATATCGTCAAACTTTTTCTGTTCAACCGCCAGTTTTTCCAGTTCAACCTTCAGTTCCTCGCCGAGGGCTTTGCTTTTGGCGATGATTGCCGGACGTTCTTCCGCGGAAGCGGATTTGATCGAATTGCTCAGCCGGTTCTTTTCTTCGGCCAACGCCTGAGAAGAGGTTTTCAGCTTGTTGATGTCCAAATGCAGGGCGATCAGGGCGGGAATGTCGACGGACAAACCTTTTTTGGCAATGCCTTCTTCCACCAGTTTCTGATTTTCGATAATGAATTTTATATCCAGCATTTCACATGTCCTTAGTTTTTTGATTGATTTATAAACGCGGACAGAGTATCAATTTTACAAATAAATACAATAAAAATTTTAAGAGGACCGACAAAAAATGTTTGAAGACAAAAAAGTTTTAACCGGTGTGAAGCCGACCGGAACACCGCATCTCGGCAACTACCTCGGCGCCATCAAACCGGCCATCCGACTGGGACATCAGGCGCTTGACGCCGGCGGAAAGCATTACATGTTCATTGCCGACTATCATGCCATTAACGCGGAGAAAGACCCGGCGGTCTTAAACCAGAAACTCAAAGAAATCGCCTGCATCTACCTGGCAGCCGGCCTCGACCCTTCCCGTTCGGTTTTCTATCGTCAGTCGGATATTGCGGAAATTCCGGAAATCACCACCATCCTGTATGCCTATACGCCAAAAGGCTTTATGAACAAGGCGCACGCCTACAAAGCCGCGGTCGACCGCAACCGCGAAGCCGGCAAACCCGACGACGACGGCATCAACATGGGACTTTACACCTACCCCACGCTGATGGCCGCCGACATCCTTGCTTATGACACCGATATCGTGCCGGTCGGCAAGGATCAGGTGCAGCACGTGGAAATCGCCCGCGACATCGCCGGCGCCATCAATGCCCATTACAACAAACAATTGTTGGTGCTGCCGGAATATTCGATCGACGAAAACGTGGCGGTCGTTCCCGGCATCGACGGCCGCAAGATGAGCAAATCCTACGGTAACGTAATCCCGCTGTTTGAAGACGACAAGACAATCAAGAAAGCCATTTTTTCAATCAAAACCGACTCCCGGCCGATGGAAGAACCCAAAAATCCGGATGAAATTCTGGTTTATGAAATTTACAAATCCATCGCTTCCCCCGAACAACTGCGGGAAATGGGCGACGGCCTGCGGCAGGGCAGACTCGGCTACGGCCACATCAAAAACATGCTGCTTGACGCCGTTGTCAGCGAGATAAGAGACGCCCGGGAAAAATACAACTACTACATGGCTCACTACGATGAGGTGGAAGGCATGCTGGAAGAAGGCGCCGCCAAAGCGCGACCGGTCGCCCGCGCCACCCTCAAACGCCTCAAAGACGCCGTTTTCGGCAGATAACCGGAAAAATTCCGCCAACGGAAAAGCTCCCGCAAAATCTGCGGGAGCTTTTCCTTACGCCGGCATTCAACGGATAAAATTGGTACGGATTTTCTCTTCCGGTTCCGGCCGGAAAAGACCGGCAAGACGCCCGGCTTCAATCGATTTTAACAGCCATGACATCTCGTGCCCCAAAATGCGCATGATCTGCACGCCTTCCTTATCCTGCCAGACTTCTTCCGGCTTGTTGCCGTGCACCATGTTCCAGTAACAGCTGCTGACAACCGGCATACGGCTGATCATGAAATATTTGTTGATGACATCAAGGTTGGCGGTGGTGCCCGCCCGGCGGGCGGAAACGACGGCGGCACCGGGTTTGCCGGCAAAAACGGACGAACCGGCATAAAACACCCGGTCAAGAACCGACAGGATCCGGCCGCTTGAATGCGCATAAAACGTCGGCGAACCAAAAACGAAACCGTCGGCCTGCTCCGCTTTCTCCAAAATGCGGTTGACAATGTCGTCGTCAAACACGCAACGGTTGTTCAGCTTCCGGCAGGCGCCGCAGCCGATGCAGTCCTGCACGGCGCGGTTGCCGAGCCAGACGGTTTCGCTTTCGACGCCGTCTTCCGCCAACGCGCCGGAAACGATTTTCAAAGCCGTGTCGGTGCAGCCGTGTTCGTTGGGGCTGCCGTTTATCATCAATACCTTCATTTTTTTCTCCGTTTGCATTTTCCGACCGTACTTTTATTTATTCCGCCGGACGGATTTTTCAATTGCCCGGTATGATAAACCGTTTATAATGCCGCCGTCAACAGGAGGAGAGCAGAAAATGGAAACGACGGAAAAAATACTGAAACTGGCGGCCGAAAACCGGCAACAGGCCTTTCGCGTCATTGAGCAAAGCAACGTCATCGGCTGCTGGCAAAGCGTCGGCGCCAGAATCAACCTGATCGGTTCGCTCAAAACCGGCCTGTTGATGAAACACCGGGACATAGATTTTCATGTTTACACACCGCGACTCAATGTGGCCGAAAGCTTTCGGGCAATGACGCGGCTGGCGGAAAATCCGCGAATCGTCAAAACGGAATACGTCAACCTGACAGCAGAAGAAGACGCCTGTCTGGAATGGCACGCATGGTATCAAAGTGATGACGGAAACACCTGGCAGATTGACATGATCCATATGGCGGAGGGCTGCCGCTGGGACGGTTACTTTGAAAAATTTGCCGACCGGATCAATGCCGCCGCCGGCGCCGAAGAAAGAAAAACCATCCTGCGGCTGAAATACGAAACGCCGGACGACGCAAAGATTGCCGGCATAGAATATTATATGGCGGTTCTTCGCGACGGGATCGAAAATTACGATGATTTTGTCAGATGGCGGCGACAGCAAAAAACAGACGGCATCATTGAGTGGATGCCGGAAGCGGCAAAATAATCCCCCGCCCGAAATTTTGGTTTGCTTTTTACCCGCCGCTTATATAACATTTGATGTGTCAGAAATGACACTTTACAAAAACTAACAAAAAGGACTACAAATATGAAAAAATTAGCTCTCGTCGTCGTACTGCTGGCCTTGTCCGCCTGCACCGGCACCCGCGGAACCATCGGCAGCCAAAGAGTTTGCACCAACGATTACCTGCTTGGCGTCATCTCCATTTCCGAGCTGATCAGCCCCTGCGGCAAATAAATTCGCCCGCTTTTAACAAAAATGTCCTTCCGTTAAAGAAGGACATTTTTGTTTTGCCGAAAAAGCCGCCGCCGATTCCTTCAAAACATAAGACACTTCTAATTTGTTATTTTTTGCAATATCATTTAATAGTAGACTAAATATCTAAAACTTTTCACCTTTTCGGTTTGCGGCAACCTTTTTTTGTCAATTTTTGATTTACTTTTGCGAAATATGTTCTATACTAAGAATTGATAACTTAACTATTATTAATATGAGAAAAATAATTTTGTCTTTAGCTGCAGCCATGGGCTTTTCAGCTATGAGTGTATCCGCGCAGAACAGCGCAAGTGAGAACAATTATTGGGCAGACGATGCAATCAAAGCGAGCGCTATTGTCTATGCCGGAGCAAACGTTCTGGAACCCGCACCAATCTATGGTGCCGCGATCGGACTTAACTGTTACTTTCTGAGGGCAGAGTTTGAAATCGGCGGCAGCTGGATTGATCCGGGGGCTTCTTTCTCGCGTAAACAAATGCTGTATTTCAGCCCGTCTTTCGGTCTGGCTCATACTTTCCAAAAGAAATATGAGGTTTACCTCATGAGTTCCTGGATCAACTGGGGAAATACAGTGTTGGAAGAGGCGGAAAGTAACCATTGCGGGCATGACGTCTTTGAAAAAGACCTGTTCCACTGGCGTCTCAAAGCCGGAACCAACATTGCGATCAGTAAAAGACTGTTCGTCAATGTAGATGTCAGCTATATGTTCCCGAAAAATAATCAAGAAGGAATCATATACTATGACAATCTGTCCATTCGCGCGGGTATCGGTTATCGTTTCTGATAAAACGTCCCGCCGACGGATACAAAAAAAAGGATGCTGCTTAATGCCGCATCCTTTTTTATTTTGCCTCACCTGACAGAAATGTATTTTTTCAGAGCTTTTTATGAACTGTCAGACCATGGATTTTTTATTATGACAGCCCCACGCAATCTATAAACTTTATAAAAACGACCGTCATTGTCAGGTTATCGGCATCGGCAAACATTCCGAAAACTTGGAAGACATGTTCATTTGTAAAGCTTCATACGTCCCGTCGATTTCTCCGAAAGGCAAATTTGGTACAGACCGGACAAAATACGGGAAGAAGCAAAAGACGGAAAACCGCGGCTTATACGTCCCGTCGATTTCTCCAAAGGGCAAATTTGGTGCAGACCGAACAAAATACGGGAAGAAATAAAAGACGGAAAATCGCGGCTTATACGTCCCGTCGATTTCTCCAAAGGGCAAATTTGGCACAGACCTAACAAAATACGGGAAGAAATAAAAGACGGAAAATCGCGGCTTTAAAAATTAAATAAAAAACGGTATTCAAAAAACTGCGTTTATGCCAATTAAGCCTTTATTTTATTAAAAGCTTCCTGCCGTCCCTAAGAAAAAAATGCTGCTACCGGCGCAACCATCGGACTTGCCCGGCTAAGAGCCGACGTAAAACCAAGCCGAGTTGCGCAAGTCGGAAAAAAATTTTTACGATCTGATTTTTCTTTGCCAATCATCTGTTTTCCGCCTATTTGCATCCTCAAAAGCGTTTGACGTTTTTAAAAATATTTCAAACGATTGACTTAATTTTAAGATTGTGCTATGATTATTTTATAATTTCGGAGAATGTTCCGGCTGCCACTGTGCCAACATCGCCGGAAAAGCCTCGCTCCAAACGAAAAATAAAAAGTAACAAAGAAGCCAGGCGCAAGCTGTTAAAAACCGCAGCACGGCTACCGAAAAACAAAAACCAATGAAAGGTACCGAGGCGCAAACCGTTAAAAACCGCCGCACGGCTGCCGGAAAGGGAAAACCAATGAAAGGCACCGAGGCGTAAACCGTTAAAAACCGCCGCCCGGCTGTCGGAAAGGAAAAACCAATGAAAAACACCAAGGCCAAGCTGTTAAAAACCGCAACACGGTTATTTGCCCGCCGAGGCATGGAAGGCGTTTCCACCCGCGAACTGGCCAAACAGGCTGGCGTGAATCTATGTGCCATCAGCTACTACTTCGGCTCCAAACAAAAACTCTATGAAGCCGTTATCGACCAAGTGATCGACACCGTGAAACGGAACTTGTTTGCGCCGGAAAATACAGCCTTTTCAGCAGACACCCCGCGTGACGGGGTAAAAAACATCATCGGCCGTTTCTTCGACTTTTTGTGCGGCGATCAGATATCCGACTCTCAGGCAATGCTAATGGTTAACGAAATTATCTGTCCTTCTGCCGCATATAATAAAATTTATCAAACCGTTCTTGAGCCTGTTCATAAGCAGATTTCCCGACTGGCAGCACAGGAAACAGGCACAGACGAAAACAGTCCGCAGGTGCTTATCCTGACCCACACCCTGTTCGGACAGGCAATCATTTTCCGAATCCATAAGGAAGCGCTGCTCAGACGCATGCAGATAAAAAAATATACGCCGGAAATTTTAAACGGCATCAAAAAACAAATCGAAGATAATTGCGACGCCATATTGGAACGGGCAAGGAGGCACTCATGAAAAAAATTCCGGCAATTATGACCCTGACCGCGGCGGCAGCTGCCGCCTTATTCCTGTTTGCCGCCGACGACAGAGACGACAACGGCATCATAACCCTTTACGGCAACGTTGACATCCGGCAGGTGGACATGAGTTTCCGGGTACCGGGAACATTAAAAGAGATGTTTTTCGAAGAAGGCGACCGGGTAAAGAAAGGCGATCTGTTGGCCGCGCTCGACGACGAAGACTATCGCCGGACATACGAAAAGTCGCTGGCGGAAATCAAAAGATGCGAAGCACAGCTGAGGGAAGCGGTTTCGCTGCTTGAAACCAACCTGCCCCTGTGCAAGCAGAAAATTTCTTCCGAACGAAGCTGCATTTCCTATGCCAACGCCCGCGACGAAGCGGTCGCCGCCGTCGAAGCGGCCAAAAGCGCCGGACGTTATGAAAAGAACCAGCTCGAATACACCAAAATATACGCGCCGGCAGACGGCATCGTCAGTTCCCGCATTCAGGAGCCCGGCGCCACCGTTTCCGCCGGACAGCCGGTTTATACCGTAACCAAAACCGAACCTTTGTGGATCCGCGTCTACCTGCCGGAACCCAAGCTCGGCCGCGTAGACTACGGCAGCAAGGCGGTCATCGTCACCGACGGCATCGACCCGGCAACCGGTGAAAGAAAACATTACCGCGGACATGTCGGCTACATTTCCCCGGTGGCGGAATTTACCCCCAAAACCGTACAGACGGAAGAACTGCGAACCGATCTGGTTTACCGCCTCAACGTCTATGTCGACGATGCCGACCGTTTTTTGAAACAGGGAATGCCGACGACGGTAAAAATTTATGCCGAACACGCGGAGAAAAGCGATGACGGCGAAAAACTGCATTGAAACAAAGGATCTGGTCAAGACTTTCGCCGGCGGCAAAACGACTGCCGTCGATCATCTGTCGCTGACGATTGAAAAAGGGCAGACGGTCGGTCTGATCGGCGCCGACGGCGCCGGCAAAACCACCCTTCTCCGGCTGATCGGAGGACTGCTGTTGCCGGACGCCGGCAGCCTTTCCGTCTGCGGGCTGGATCCGGTGAAGGACAAGGCACGGCTTTCCGCCAAAATCGGTTACATGCCGCAAAAGTTCGGCCTTTACGAAGACCTGACGGTGCGGGAAAATCTGGAGTTTTACGCCGATTTGAAAAACATCGGCCGCGATTTTTCCGCAATGCTTGCCTTTGCCGGTCTCAGCGCCTTTCAGGAACGGCTTGCGGGAAAGCTTTCCGGCGGCATGAAACAAAAGCTGGGACTGGTCTGCGCGCTGGCCGGCAGCCCCGAACTGATCCTGCTTGACGAACCTTCGGTCGGGGTCGATCCGGTTTCCCGCCGGGAACTTTTAAAAATAGTCAAAAGCGCGGCCGGCGGCAAGGCAACGGTGTTGTGGTCCACCGCTTATATGGACGAAGCCCACGGATTTGACACCGTGATCGTCATCGACAAAGGGCGCGTCATCTATCAGGGACGGCCCGGCGACCTGGCGCCCGACAGCCGCCGTTTCGAAGAAAAGGTAATTGAGCTGACGGGTGGCTACGAACCAAAAGAATCACTGGTCGCCGCAAACTTTTCGATGCCGCCGGCAAAATGCGAATACACGGTCGAAGCGCTTGATCTGGTCAAACGTTACGGCGATTTTTACGCGGTGAAAAACAACACCTTTCATATCCGCAAAGGCGAAATTTTCGGTCTGCTCGGCCCCAACGGCGCCGGCAAATCGACTTCTTTCAAAATGATGTGCGGCCTGGCCAAACCCACGTCCGGCACTGCCCGCATCATGGGAACGGACATTGTCCGGAACGCTTCGGCGGCACGCTCCCACCTCGGCTACATGGCACAGAAGTTTTCGCTTTACCCGAACTTAAGCGTTCGCCAGAATCTTGAATTTTTTGCCGGCGCCTACGGACTTTTCGGCCGGGAGGGAAAGGAAGCGGTTGAACGAATGACCGAAATTTTCGGCTTTGCGCGTTATCTTGACAGCGACGCCCGCGAACTGCCGCTCGGCTACAAACAGCGGCTGTCGCTGGCCTGCGCCGTCATGCATAACCCGCCGGTGCTGTTTCTCGACGAACCGACTTCGGGCGTTGACGTCATCACCCGGCGCGAATTTTGGAATCATATCGTTTCGCTTGCCCGCAAAGGCGTCACCGTATTGATCACCACTCACTTTATGGACGAGGCCGAATTCTGCGACCGTATCAGCCTGTTTTACCGCGGCCGGACCATCGCCACCGGCACCCCGGCGGAACTGAAAAACGAAGCCGGCGCCCGCACGCTGGAAGAAGCCTTCGTCAACATCATTTTGCAACAGGGGGAACAAACCGCATGAGTATTACCCTTGCATTTATCAAAAAGGAATTTTTGCAGATTATCCGCGACCCCTCCAGCCTGATCATCGCCTTTGTGCTGCCGACATTGCTGCTGTTTATTTACGCCTACGGCATCAACCTCGATTTTGCCAACGTCCGGCTGGGCATCAAAAACGACGACGGCAGCCCGGCAACCGAGGAACTGGCCGGCGCCTTCGGACAAAACCGTTTTATTACCGCCGTACGCTACGACGACAGAAAACAAATGCAGGCCGACCTTACCCGCGCAAAAATTCAGGGCGCGCTTACCATTCCGTCGGATTTTACGCGGCGGCTGGCGGCCGGCAAAGACGCCTCCCTGCAGCTTATTACCGACGGCGCCAACATCAATCAGGTGGGCCATACGCAAAACTACGTCAATCAAATTGTTTCCGGCTGGCTGCAAAAAAGCGGATTTGCCACGGCGGCTTCTCCCGCCGTCGAGGTGCAGGCACGCTATCGGTACAATCAGAACGCCGACGGACGACGGGCGCTGGTGCCGAGTTCGCTGGCCGTTACCATGACGCTGATCGGTATTCTGCTGACCGCGCTGGTCGTTTCCCGCGAATGGGAACGAGGCACCATGGAAGCGCTGCTTGCTGCCAACATTCGTCCGATTCATATTGTCATCGGCAAATATGTTCCTTATTTTGTCGTCGGCATGTTGTCGCTTACGTTCAGCATGTTTGTCATTATCTTTGTCTTCGGCCTGCCGTTTGGCGGCAGCTATTGGGTGCTTTTTATCGTCAGCGCTTTGTTTTTGTACGCTTCGCTCGGCATCGGGCTGATCATATCCAGCCTTCTGCGCGACCAGCTGCTGGCCAGCATGGCTTCGCTGATCATCGGCTTTCTGCCGGCGCTGATGATGTCCGGCGTTGTCTTTCCGATCCTTTCAATGCCGCCGTTTTTCCGCTGGCTGACCAAGCTGCTGCCGCCGACTCATTACGTCAGCTTCATCAAAAGCGAATTTCTGGCCGGCACCGTTTGGCAAAACGCACTGACCAGTTCGCTGTTTCTGCTGCTACTCGGATTTTTGTTTTCGCTGCTGGTTTACAAAAAAACCGCAAGGAGGCTTGATGACTGAACGCTTCTCCCGCCTGTGGGCGCTGATCAAAAAAGAATTTCTGACCATCCTGCGCGACCCCAAAAGCCGCATCATTATCATTGCCCCGCCGCTCATCCAGCTGGCGCTGTTTGCCAACATCCTGACCATGGAAACAAAAAACGCCGACATTGCGGTGATCGACGCTTCAAACACGCTGGAATCGCGGGAATTCGTCGCCGGTATCGAGAATTCCCGCTGGTTCGGCCGCGTCATCCGTTCCGACAACCTCCGGCAGGCGCGCGAGAATCTGAAAAACGAAAAGATCCACAGCATTCTCGTCATCCGGCAGGACTTTGCCCGCCGACTGAAAAAAGGACAAAACGCCGACGTCCTGCTGATTTTGGACGGCCGGACGCCGACGACGGCCACCGGCTTAAACGGCTATGTCACGCAGATTGCCGCCGCCTTCTCGCAAAAGTTCGCCGCCCGGACGGGCGTCGCCGGCGCTTCGGTTGTGACGGCAGCCCGCAGCTGGTTTAACCCGAACGCGGTTTACCAGTGGTATCTGGTGATTTCGCTGATCGTGATTCTGGCGCTCGTCATTACCCTGATGCTGACTTCGCTGTCGGTGGCCAGAGAACGGGAGCTGGGCACTTTTGAACAGTTGATCGTCAGCCCGTATACGGCCTTTGAAATCCTCGTCGGCAAGACCGTGCCGCCGCTTTTCATCGCGCTGATCCTGCAATCGGCCATGACGCTGGCCGCCGTTTTCTTTTTCGCCATTCCGTTTACCGGCTCGTTCTTCCTTTTCATTTTCTCCTCTTTTATCGCCCTGCTTTCTTTTGTCGGCGTCGGACTGTTCATTTCTTCCGTCTGCGCCAACCAGCAGCAGGCGATCCTCGGGGCGTTTGCTTTCATGATGCCGGCCATTTTGCTTTCCGGCTTCGTGTCGCCGGTTGAAGACATGCCGGCGTTTCTGCAATATCTGACTTACGCCAACCCGATCCGCTTTTTCATCAAAATCGGTAACGGATTGTTTCTTAAAGACGTCGGCGTCACCGACATCTGGCCGGAACTGGTGCCGTTATCCGTCATTGCCACCGTCACCCTCGGCTTTGCCGCCATGACATTCAAACGCAATCTGGAGTAGCCGCCGGAGCTCGGTTTGCAAAATTTGACAAATTAAACGAAAAAGCATAAAATATAACAACAATACCAAAACAACCCGAAAATACGCCGATGGAACCGGAACACGCAAAGTTTGACGAAATCATCAACACCGTTTCGCCCGACGAGATGAGAAATCCGCCGCCGTCGGAAGAACGCGGAAAAAACATTGCCGTATTTGCCCGTTTTATCGCCAACGCCCACCCGGGCTGGCCTTCTTTTCCGGAAGAAATCCGCGACAGATTCCGCCGGGAAATCGAAAAACTCTACAACCGCAACAGCAACGGTCCGGAAAATCTGCTGAAAGAAATGGAAAAGGCGCTGATCCGCAGCATTCCGGACAATCACGCCTTTATCCTCAACCCCGACAAAAGCCGGGCGCTTGACGAAAACGAAAGCGCCGCCATCAACGGCAAAATCATCGACAAGGCGCCAACGCCGGAAACGGGCGACAACAGCGCCTATTCTTTGGCTGAAACCCCGGCCTGTAAAACGCTGTTCCGATCGGGAACGGAAGACTTTCCGCTGGCAATTTTTGAAAAACGCGACCGCAGCGGAAACAAAATCGGCATTGTTTCTCTCACCAAATGCCCGCCGCCCGGAGACGAAAAATACAATTCAGAAGCGCTGAAAAAAGTGTTTGCCGACAACTACGGCAAATGGAACGCCGTCGTACTCGACGTTCGCGGCAACGAAGGAGGCAACGCCGACGTCATTAATTTTGTCAACGAAAAATTATGCGGCTCCCCGCCGCGCTACTTTCGCCGACAGGAAATGCGAACCACACCGGAGGCAAAAATCCTGCAGGAGCAGAAATATAATCGCGCCTTTCTCGACCGGCTGCATGCGCAAAATCCGGAAGGTTACAAAAGCCCCGAATTTACGGAACCGGATTTTTCCGCCGGACAAGGCTATGACGGCAATATTTACGTTTTGACGGACCGCAGAACCGGATCGTCGGCCGAATTCGTCAGCGGTCTGCGCCGGCACCCGAAAGTCAAATACGTCGGGGAAAACACGCACGGCTGCGGAGAATACGGCGACACGGCAACAGCCCTTCTGCCCAACGGCGGATATCTGAACATGGGTATTTATAAAAACGAACTGTTTGCCGGTATTCGCGAAGGAGAAGGTCTGGCGCCGACCCACAGGACTCCGCCCGGACGCGACGCTTTTGACCATTGCATGCAGCTTATGCAATACGATTTTGCCAGAGAACGGGTTTCCTCCCGTTTGCCGCCCCATGCCAAATCTGCCCGGCCGGCGGAACGGACAAACATATCCGGCGGCCGGTTCAAAGACGGTTATCTCCGCTGAACGCACCGTCTTTTTTGCAAGCTTTAAAACGACGCGCATTTGTTGATATCCCCCGGAAGATGATTATATGATTTTTGTCATTATTTACATAACGAAAGGGAAATATCATGAAATATTGGATTCTCGGACTGTCGCTGATGGTTATGGCCTGTTCCCACAGCGTTGACGTCAAAGACCAGGCCAGTTACAAATGCGGAGACCAGATCATCCGGGTAACGGTCTTAAACGACAACTCCATGATCGTACGCGCCAACGGCATCGACCACGTACTGACCAAAGCCGCCTCGCCGGCGGGTGAAAAATACGAAGACGCGGTATCGCAGGTTTCCTTTACCAAACAGGACGGCGAATTCTATCTCGGCATGCGGGGTCGCAACTACCCGCTCTGTCTGAAAATCAAGTAGCCGCCGGACGATCCGGCAAACAAAAAACTCCCGCCGAAGCCGCGGGAGTTTTTTAAAAACCGTTTCGTCGACCGCGCCCGTATCGGAACATTCAGTCGCCGTAACGGTCAAACAGTCTTTTCAGCTCCTCCATTTTCTCTTCCCTGACCGCTTCGTCGGCAAAAGAACGGGCGACGCAATGCCGGAGATGCTTTTGCAGAATATTGCCTTCCACCGCCTTGACAGCAGAACGCACCGCCCGCAGCTGGCTGAGGATATCGGGACAATAGCGCCCGTCTTCGATCATTTTTTTTATGCCTTCGATCTGCCCGGCAATGCGATTTAAGCGCGGAATGTTTTCCAGATGGCTCGGATTATGTTCTTCCATTGTTTTCCCCTTTTCAAAGGTTGACGCTGCCGGCAAGAATAACCGCTTTTATCCAAAAAGTACAGCCGGAACGAAAAAAAACGTTCCGGCATCTTTCCGGCAGATTTTATTTGCTCCCGCAGGCACAGTCATCGCCGCATTTGTTTTCCGGCGTGCACTGGCAGTTATCGCCGCAGGAACAGTCTTTACCGCAGCGGCACTCTTCGCCACAGCGGCAATCATCGCCGCATTGACCGTTTTCGCAGGTACAGTTCGGGTTTTTACATTTGCTCATTGCTTCTTTTCTCCTTTTAATACCCCACAAGGGTATTTTGTTTATATACCCCATAAGGGTATTTGTCAAGTTAAAACATTCTGCAGACTATCGTAAACGGTTATAGACAACGGCGGAAATTTCCGCGGCAAGAGCCGTATTTTCCCGGTCAGACATCCGGGAATCGGAAACCATCACCGCGATATAATATGTCCGGCCGTCCGGCAAAATCACAAAACCGGCGTCGTTGTCGGCAATTTTTATTCCTTCGGCCGTTCGCGAAGACGAGCCTGTCTTATGCCCGAAAACCGTTCCCTGCGGCAGCCCCGCTTTCAACTTATCGCCGCCGGTCACGGTTGCCGTCATTATCTTATCGAAAAATTTGCGGTTTTCCGGCGTCAAAATATCGCCTTCGCGCACGGTTTTTAAAAATCGGACAACATCTGCCGGCGAAGCACGGTTGACATATTGTTTGGCAATGTCCGCATTCATTTCCCTTTCGTTAACGGAAACTTCAATCCCGCCGAAGCCGAGACGATTTAAATAAGCCTGCATCTGCTCCGCTCCCCCGGCATAGGCCAGCAAAATGTCGGCCGCGTTGTTGTCGCTTTCGGCAACCATGTATTCCAACAGACGGGCAACGCTTATCCCGTAAGGATAGGTTCGCCGTTCGTCGCGCATCGGACTGTAGGTTCGCTCATTGATCATGTCGCGGGTAATCGTTAATTCCGTTTTGCAGGGATCGGTGTTTTCCCGTCCCAGTTTGTCAAGAACCTGCGCGGCAATAAAAAGTTTGAACACGCTCAGAAGCGGATATTTTCCTTCCCCATGAACAAAAGTCCGGGAACCGGCAATAACGGCCGCCCCGACCCGGCAATCTTTGCCGGCGGCAAGACGATTCAGCCGATAAGCGAGCGAGCTGAAATAAAATCCGGCGGCCGCGGCACAGATCAATACCGTTGCGCCGATTGCCGCATAAAGTTTTTTATTCTTCATCATTTTTATTTTTTAGCATAAAATCGTTTAATAAAAAATGAAGCGGGCGTCATTGATAAAAACAACTGTTATTGCCGCAACCTAAAGGCACTTTTGCTCCGCAACCATTAAAAACTTTTTCAAACTGCGACATAAACGTTTGAGCCGTATATACCACCGTTACCGGTTATTTTCAAAAGATACATCAAAAAATGGTCAAAAACTTCTAGTAATAAAATATTTAGATTATTTTTACAACTAAAAGCAGTTATTGCTAAAAAAATGAGAAATCTAACTTTTGATTACCAAAAATTGTATATTGTTAATTGTCTGCACAAAACAAAAAAACAAATATTAGTTGAGAGAAAACAGCATTTCAATTTTCTATTTATAAATGCATTATAATATATTTACGACTTTTGATAGATTAACGCACACATTAACAACTAAAATATGTTTCCTTTCTAATTTTACCATTAATAATGCTAAGGTTGTTTATATAACATACGGTTGTATTTTTTGCTTGCCTTTTCTGAATTAATATGAAACCATACAATTATTATTTGTGATTTTGTGTCAGAGAGTTATATGTACTTGTATTTCATAACAAAATCGCATCTTATAAATTACATTTGTTGGGAGATTATGTATGAAACATACACTACCGGAAAAAAGCACAACTAAACTTCCTAAAAGATATTGGTTCACTCTTATCTTTATGTTGTTTATCACTATATTGTTAGGAATATATGTATATACTCCAACTTCTCCCAGAGCCGAAGACAACATTATTTTATTGATATCCGCAACCCTTTTTACAACCTTTGTATTCTTATACTGGTTATTAATTTGTTTTTTCAACAATTATCAGCAGAAATTAAATATTATAAAAATTCACATAATTACTTTTTATATGATATTAGTGTCCCTTCTTATATACGTATATAAACAGTTTGAATTAGCGCCAGACTTTTTTCCTTTTGCTATCTCTGCAAAATATCGTGAAGCTTTTTTAATGGCCGGGGATACCGGTATGAATTATTTCATTCTAATTTCAATATTTATCATCTTCAGCACTTTTTACCTAATTTTTGGAAAAAAAACAAAAAATATTCAAATATCAATGCCGCCTCTAACTCAATTCATAATTTACTGGGGAATAGCCTTTATTATTAATTTCCCTCCTCTGATCGCATATCTTATTATCATCAATAATGCCGTATCCAAATAAATATAACAAAGGAATTTTTACATGACGAAATATATTATGACAATAAAGAAAATTAAAATGAAAAAAGTAATAAAAAGAGGATACAAAAATTTAATCGATTACCCTAAAACGACATTTTTTTATTTATTTATCATTTTTTTAGGTCTATTTACAAAATTTTCCCAATTTATTTTTGAGTTTAACTACAATTTTTATATTCTTACTCCTTTATTTTTCACGCTAATTCTTCTAACATTTGCTCTAAAATTAGGCGGACGAACATTTTTTATTGAAATTGCAAATTCAATATGTTTTCAATATATATTTTTCGGTCTCATATCTGCACTCTACTGGAAAATCTTTCTTATTTATTTTCTTTTTCATATATATTGTTTTTATCACTCAGTGTTTATTTTAATCTCTTCACTTTTTTTTGAAGGACCAAAGAAAATACCTAATACATTCACTAACAAATTCTACTTCATTACAGTTAATTTGGTAACTTACTGTTTTATAATTTACTTTTTATACTATCACTAGATGGAGAAAAATTATGGTTTCATACTCTTTAAAAATGCATTCCTATTTAAAGGTACGGTTGTATTTTTTGCTTGCCTTTTCTGAATTAATATGAAACCATACAATTATTATTTGTGATTTTGTGTCCGAGAGTTATATCCACTTGTATTTCATAACAAAATCGCATCTTATAAATTACATTTGTTGGGAGATTATGTATGAAACCTGTACTGCCGGAAAAAAACACAACTAAACTTCCTAAAAGATATTGGTTCTCTCTTATCCTTATGTTGTTTGTTACTATATTGTTAGGAATATATGTATATACTCCAACTCCTCCCAGAGCAGAAGACAACATTATTTTATTGATATCCGCAACCCTTTTTACAGCCTTTGTATTCTTATACTGGTTATTAATTCGTTCTTTCAACAATTATCGGCAGAAATTAAATATTATAAAAATTCACATAATTACTTTTTATATGACATTAATGTTTTTCCTCTTACATATATATAAACTGGCAGAATTGGCGAAAGACTTTGCTCCTATTGCCGCCCCGAAAAAATATTATATAGCTTATTTAATTATCGGAACTTTCTGCATGAATTATTTCATTCTAATTTCAACATTTATCATCTTTAGCACTTTCTACCTAATTTTTGGCAAAAAAGCAAAAAATATTCAAATATCAATGCCGCCTCTAACTCAATTCATAATTTACTGGGGAATAGCTCTCATTATTAATTTTCCTCCTCTGGTCGCATATCTTGTGGTCATCAGCAGCGTTGCATCTTAATAAATATAACAAAGGAATTTTCACATTTAAAGACTTTCTAACACAACGAATTGCAATTAGTGCTATATTCACAAAATCTCCTGCTATCATTCCTCTTACAACTACCACTAGAAAGAAATAATATGTACAAAGATCTCATTCAAAAATCCAAATTAAATTTTTATGTTCTCGCTTATTTATAATTGCTTTTACAATATGGGTAAGTAATTCAGCTTATGCTTTTTATCGCAAATATATAGAAACTATCAATACCCAAGAGACTTTAATGTTTTTATATATTTATAGAAGTGATAATGTTGAATTCATGTGGAAACTTTTTTTATTGTTCCTTTTTGATGGTTTTATTGTATTTTATTTAATTAGGAAAATAAGCATTAATCAGTTTTACGAGTATATTTTAAATTTTATCGTACTTTTTATTTCCATTAATTTAGCCGACATTTACACTCCTCATAAGCTATATTCTTTCCTGCAAAATTCATTTCTTTTTCCCGTATACGCTTTATTCATTTTAATTTTCAATAGTGATTATGCTGTACAAAATTATTCTTTCTGGGGATGTTGGATGATTCTGTTACTTCCATTTTATAAAAAAATACATAAAAGACAACCGATATCAAAAAATAATAAAATTATTATATCTTTATTGCTTTTGTTTAATCTTATTATTTTTTATGCAATTTTTCCCCAATTTTGGGTTAACCTTCCTTAACTATTGCAAAGGAGTAAATTATGGTAAATTACACTTTACGCGCACATGCTTATAATGTTGATTTAAATGTCAAAACATTTCGTCATTCAGGGTACGATTTAATAGTAACTAATGATGATGGAAGTCAGCATATTTACACGATAGATTTTAGTTCCACAGGATTGAATAATGCTACGATTAATATAAATGATGCTCCTGCTTATACTGTTACTAATGGCGATGAAACTCTTTTATGGTACGCTCCTTTATCAACAAGTGAACTTTTATATTGGCAACCATCTGCAAAAACATTATTAGAAGGCTCTGCGCACTAGAAGCTTTTAATAAGATAAAATTAGATGCAGCATTATCTAATTTAGCAGGATTAGATTACACCCCTTTTGGCGATGAACGGGTATGTAATACAGCAACAGAATACTGGGCACAGCGATATATTCCTGGATACGAACCTGGCAGTATATTTGAAGGGATGGATGGTGATTTTTATGGCTCGAACGGAAATTACGTAAATGCTGGGGGCTATCAACAGGCACAAAAAATAGGTTTTATTAATCAGCTTGTTGAAAGCTTGGCCAAAATAGGAGCTATTGACGATGCTTTATCTTCAACAGAGCCGTATATTAGCGACAAATATTTACAATTGTTGGAACCTTTACTGGCAAATGATTTTCATTGCTTATATGATCCAAGGGAATTTATAGAAGACTTTTTAAAACGCATTTATGAAGCGCAACCTATAGGTATTGCCATATTACCAATGCTTGACATAATCTCGAAAATCAAAGACCTGTTCGAGACGGCGGAAGAAGTGCGTTCGCCGCTGGTGGTTGATTTGGACGGTGACGGTGTGGAAACGGTTACCGCGGAAGGCGGTGTTTATTTTGACCACGACGCAAACGGCTTCAAAGAAAACAGCGGATGGGTCGGACAGGATGACGGAATTTTGGTCCGGGACATCAACGGAAACGGAACTATCGATAACGGAACGGAATTGTTTGGCAACAATTCCGTTCTTTCGTCCGGGGAAAAGGCCGTCAACGGCTTTGAAGCGTTAAAAGATCTTGATGACAACAACGACGGTATTTTCGACCACAACGACAAAGCTTGGAACGAAGTCAAAATTTGGCAGGACAAAAATTTTAACGGTAATTATTCAAATATAAAATCGGCGAATCCTGTTTTCGCTTAATATAAGAATTTACAAATATTTACTATCTCAAATAGAAAAATACATCTCAGTCACAACTAAAACCTGTTTTTATATTCCGACGGTAATTTTTAATTCTATTTTTGATTGTTTTAAGTTCTTATTTAAAAATACAGTTGTATTTTTCGCTTGCCTTTTCTAAATTATTATGAAACCATACAATTATTATTTGCGAAACGCTTTTATACAACTAATAATCTTTTAACGCATTTTGATGAGGAATAATTATGCTCTTTAAGAAATATACCGTCTATGAAAACAAATTGAGTGAACAACTCAGTGACGATAATCCATTAAAACAAAAACTCATCAACATGGAAACTCCGACTGACCATCATCCCGTTTATTCGTTTTTATCCATAGGATTACTGATTTATATCTGGGTATTTTTAATGATCATTTTATACGAGAAATCTTATGGTTATAAATGGAATATATTTCCGGTTATTCTTGCAACTTTTTGTTTCCGAAATGGATATAAAAGAAATAATATTCTTTGCTTAGATCATCGCTCTAATATCACAAATAATATAATCCTTTACTCGGCCTTCTTTTATTCTATGCTAATGGTTATCTATGATCCGCGAGCAAATATTCCTTCTGAAGAGATAAAAAATTTTTATATATTTTTTACCAATAATGGCTTAAAAAAATTTAATTATAATACTTATGTTTGCCTAAATATATTATCTTATACAACAATTGGAGTAATTCTCAGTTATTGTAACTGTACGTATTTTCTGTACAGAAGCTTTTATTCTTTTAAAAAGGATAATCCCAACTCTCACCTTTACAGAAACTATCTTATCTTTTCATCAATATTTCCTTTTCTGATATACTTAATCATCTGCGGAAATAATAATTCTGGACCATTTAATACAGGTATAACAGAGGATTGGTTTAAGATTATTATTAGAAACAGTTCTCCTCTAATCTTTATCCTCTTTCCGGTAATGATTTTCACGATGATGCGATCATCATATTATCTGATACTATATAAAATCGCCACTTTTAGTAAATAATTTTTATATTAGGAGGAATCTATGGAACATAAATTATCTGATTTAGAAAAACAATCTGTGGCAAATGAAGTAAAAGAAATATTTAATAACATAGGATTTCCTTTAATAGGAGAAGGAGCACGAAGATTGGTAGAATCCTTTGATCAGTATATACAAGCTGCAGAAAAGGTAATTAAAGAAGGTGGTCTCGCTAAGGCAGGAAAAGATACCATAAATAATTTTTATACAAAACTAGATATTTTAAGAGGCACTCAACGTACTTTAAAATTAGGAGGATGGTTAGAGTTATTTCCAGCAATACGAGAAACCTTACAAAACAACGATATTAATCCTGTAGCAAAAACAACTGTTGGAATATTAATAACAGGAACTTTACTGGCAAATTCACCTTACATTATTGGTGTTTTAGGAACTATTTCAATTGGAGGACTTCTTGATTATTTCTGGGAAGATTTAAAATATGGAGCTATGACATTAAAAGATTTTATTTCAGAATTGATTAAAGAAGGTTTCACAAGTGCTGGTGGAAAGGTCTTAGATGAAAAAAAATGCCGTATCAATCTTAATGATATGCTACAGCAGTGTTTAATACCAACTCCAAAAGAACAAATATGCAAAATCAAAGACCTGTTCGAGACGGCGGAAGAAGTTCGTTCGCCGCTGGTGGTTGATTTGGACGGCGACGGCGTGGAAACGGTTACCGCGGAAGGCGGCGTTTATTTTGACCACGACGCAAACGGCTTCAAAGAAAACAGCGGATGGGT
>ENA-UESE01001023-UESE01001023.1-human-gut-metagenome-genome-assembly--contig:-NODE-1023-length-25165-cov-5.052415_pt1 | contig 25165 bp, 18 predicted proteins | sample MGYA00242995_ERZ507996 | MGnify/ENA primary metagenome ERZ507996 (study PRJEB26167, sample SAMN06115489) | human gut metagenome | host: Homo sapiens | place: China:Sichuan | collected 2015-04-15... | reverse complement strand
AGGATTATATCGAACCCAATCCTAACTTCTTGCTAAAGAAGTATTTATTAAGCGACCATTCTGGGCGCACTCGCGTAAATCTGTGTCGTCGAAATCTGGCTGTGCCCGAGCATACGGCTCACCGTTTCGATGGGAACGCCTTGCGAGAGCGTAATTTCGGAAGCGTAGGTATGGCGTCCGCAATGGAATGTCAGCCGGCGGTTGATACCGCAGGTGTGGGCAATAATTTTTAATTCCCTGTTTATTTCCGAATTACTGTACATGGGAATCAACCGGCCTCCGGCCGCAGTATCCCTGTATCGTTCAAGGATTTGCAGCGGGAGTTCGAGCAGGGGTATCTCGTAGTCCATCCCTGTTTTCTCCCGGCTCGTTTTTATCCAGACTACCTTATCCTCCGCTATGAAAATATCCTCGTTCGTCAGCTTCCGCATATCGCTGTACGGAATGCCGGTATAGCATGAAAAGAGGAACAGATCGCGGATAAGGTAATGTTTCGGGCAGGTAAGCGGGGTTGTCATTAGTTTATCCAACTCTTTGCGGATAAGGTATTTTTGCTTGTGCCTGGGGCGCTCCGGCTCATAGTCTGCAAAGGGATTCTTGGTGATGATACCTTCGACAATGGCGTTCCCGACAATCGTGTTCAGGCGGGTGGTAAGCAATATGATCGTACCCGGTGCCAGTCCGCAGTCTATTTTCAGATAGAGGTCGAATTTATCAATAAACGACCTGTCCAACGCCGTGAAAGGTATATCCGAAAGTTTGTATTTGACTTCCAGAAATTTGGTAAGGTGGGCCAGGGCGTGCCAGTAGCCTTTCTCTGAACCTTTTTTACGGTTTACACCGATACGCTTGTCGAAATTCTCATTATGGGTACGGAAATAATCGAGCAACGTTTCCTGACCGTATGCCATACCCAGCAGGAGGGTTTTTACGTTTTCCGCCGTTACTTTTTCGTTGACGGCTGACAGCTCTTTGTAATGGGAAAGGGCGGAGGCACGGATGGCATCCAGCCGTTGATTGATCTCGTTGGCGATCTGGCTTTTCCCTGTGGCACGGCCCGACTGCCACAGGGATAGCGGCACGTTCGTTTTGGTGCTGAATGTGGTTTCGGAGTATTTTCCGATACTCAGTATTGCCATAAGGGGACATCTGCCGTCCTCTTTGATTTCGTTCTTTTTCAGGTAGAACGACACCTTTAACTCTTGCTGTTTCATAACTCTAATCATTAATGCAAATTTACCTGATATAGAGCTATTTGAAGGTATGCAGTATTCCGCCGCAGGGAGAATAAAACTCATATTTCCTGTTCAAAAGGCATCTTTTCCTCTCTGCTGGAAAAAATTGCGTACCTTTGGACGGAACTAAGAGCAAAAACGAGTGTTCTTTGGGGGTCTGGGCTTTATTCGCCATGTTGCCGGAGGTATTTTACGCCATAAAAGGCAACTCAAAAAGGCAACGGACAAGTCAGAAATCTTTGGCTTAACCATGCTATATTCTGCTATTTTACTTCCGGGCAGAATGAAGCGAGATACGGCGAACATTTCTAATTTCCAGCCACTTACTTTATCCACTTAGTTTTGCCAAAGTTTTCGGAAGTTTACCTATCTTTGATGTCCACTTTAATAATAGGGTGAACGCTGACATTATATGCGTTCATTCCGCCTAAGTGTCCTGCAATATCAGAAAGGTAACCTTTGCCGATAATAACTCCTTCTTCTTTGTCATTAAGTTGAATGACAGAGTTTGCGTCATTAAAAGATTCTACAAACCAATGGTTAAGAGTAACATACAATTTTTCTTTGGTTTGTTCTCCACATTCAATAACCTGAGTATATGTCAGAGAGTTGTTTTTGTCCAGTGCAAGTTGTGAACCTATGTTTGCTGCCGCATCTACCCATTTGTCGCCAAATTTTTCTTTAGCGTACTTTTCCAGTTCTTCACTGCGCATAAGTTGTGCGCTTGCACTAATTGCCATTAATCCAATTAGAGCACTCAAAATAATTCTTTTCATACAATAGCTGTTTGTTTTTCTTAGATTCTAAGAAAAAAGTTAATATTAATTCTGATTACCAGTTTTGATATACATACAATCCTTGGTCTTGCATAGAAGTTTGAAAGACCTTCTTTTCACTTTTCCCTCTATAATCGTGGTTTACGCTGATTGCTTTGTAAGATGAATAGGTACGCCCCCCATATTCTTCCATATAGGTAACCCATAATATGTATTCTCCATTGGGCATATTTTCAATATTGAATACACCGGATTGAAATTTAGTAGCATATTGGGGCTTGGAAGATTTGCTCCCATCTGTATATGTGATTAGTCCGTCATTAACAACCGAGATAGTGCTTTGGCTGTTGTCGATACTTTTGTTCTCATTTTCGTAAATGTACAGAAAGGCTTTTTTAGCAACTTTTTCTTCTGAGTCCTCCCATTTAGTGTACACGTTTACAAAGAAAGTTTGTTCGGTGGATTCGTCATCATTAGAACATGATGTCATGAATATTGGCAATAGAACCAATAGTAGTAAGATTTTCTTCATTTTTATATGTTTATTAAAAGTTTGTTTTGCAGGTTTATTACCAAAGATTTGGTTTTAAATCTTTGATTGTATTTCTTTTGAATATGTTTAATTGATCTAATAAGTGTGGAGATAATGCACGATTATTGAGGTAGGTGTATAATCATCTCATTGCTTAGAAATTAAGCGGAATTTCTTTTTACTGTAGTCATGTTTATATTGAGCTTTATATAGGCAAATAGCATTTCCCACTATCTATTTGTCCCACAATGTATATTTCCCGTTAATATTTTCCCTATGTTTGTTTTGCCGCTTTGCTGGCAAAGCATTAATGTTAATTAATGCTGCAAAGGTAGGTAGAATATATTGAATGCCAAAAGATTCTCTGATAATTTTCATGTACTGAAAGAATTTTGTAGCTCATGTTTTTCTATATGAAATTAAATATCAGGTATTAATACTTGAGTTGTCGGGTATTAATACCTGATATGTGAAATGTTAATACTTGAGAAGTGAGATAATAATACTTGTTATGTCGCTTGTTAGAAGATGAAACTTACATAAAGGTGAAATAGAAATCTTATAATAGATACATTTTGGCAGCTCTATATTTGTTGAAATCAGGAAATACTCTGTTTTCTAGTATTGTCTGGATGTTAATATTCCATTCTTGAAATACAAATATCGGTCATCATATACCCACTGTTCGTGAGTTCCATAACTTCCTGTGGTTGTATTTATATGATCAGGAGCTCCCCAAGCATCTCGAACCATTTTTTTATTCATGCCAATTTCAATTTTTCCTTCTGCTACGCAACTCCCAAATTTTGTTCCGTATTTCTTAACGCATTCATTATAAAATGTAATGGTTATGAAGTGATTTAATTTTTGTCCTCTAATAATCTCTCCTTTAACCTTACCGAACTTCTCATTTTCTAGTACAGCAAATATTGGTCCGTCTTCTCCTACATTGACAGCAATATCGGTACATTTGAATTTCGTTTTGAAGGGAGGTATTATAGTTTCTTCTATGTCGACTCTGTTGAGTTCATATCTTCCTTTGAAATAGAACTCTTTGCCAACAAATGATTGTTTCATTTTCTCATAATAGCCTAAAGTCACAAAATCATTTCCATAGTTTTTTTCTAATTTAAAATAAAAAGGTATGCTATCGTTACCCATTAATTTAAGCCAGTAAATGGTATCACCTACTGAAGGTTTTCTAGATTCAACAGATAATACCTTATAATACTTTCCTGCTAACTCAGAATAGCTACTGACTATTTCTCCGCTTTTTTTCCCAGGGACTGGTTTGTACATATGATCGCCGCCCCCAAACCTATCAGTGATTTTAGAATAGAAACCCCAATAAAATCCATTTTCTTTTGAATAGCTATCACCTTTAAGAAATAATGTTTGTCCTTTGTGTAATGGGGCATTGTCATAATCTAAACTTTCAAGACTATCATACTTTTGTACATCTACTGGTACTTCTTTTTCTTTTGTTGTTATAGTTGTAATTTGCGCATAGGCACTTATTGCAAACAAAAGGGCTGTTGTTGTTATGGCTAATATTTTCATAATATATAATGTGTTGAATGTTCTGTTTTTGCAAATGTATACATAATATATTAATCGGGAAAGCTTTTGTAAAATTTTATATTGGACTGGTGAATGAATTGATTAATTACTGCTAATTAGGTAATTGGTAACAATATATTAGTAAAGATAGCGAAAAGTGGAATCAAAAATGATGAAATTGGTGTAGGTAAATTGAAAATAGTGACTATTTCTAAGAGGTCACGAATACTGTGCGGCAAAATATAATAACGATTGAAATGTGGAATAGCTTTGCGGTGTATAAACTAAATGAGAATTATATGTTATGAGTAAATTAAATTTTGATATTACGGTGAATAACTCTGATTTTATAGAAAAATTGGAGCAAATACGCTCTGCTGTTCAGATTACAGCAAAGGAGATGGAAAAACAAGGACAGAAAGTAAGTTTGTCATTTCAGCAGATGGCTGATAATGTAACTTTGACTACAAGTACGGTGGGAAATGCGATTAAAAGTATGCATAAACAGATAAATGATGCTATCAAATCTTTGTCTAAGTTGGATTCCGAAAATCAAGCGCGTTTGATGAATTTAAGGAATGATTTAGGAAAATATACAGCGAATACAACTAATGATGGACAGGAGCGGAAATCATCTATTGGTAAAGAAATAGATTCACGAGATGATCTTTCTGTGAATATTAGTGATCAGTATAATGAATTGGCACAATTGAATGCAGAACTATTGTCTTATCAACAAAAATTGGAAGCGGTTCAAAATGAACTATCTGTTTTGCGTACTGAAATGTCATCGGTACTTGAGGAAATGGAAAAAATGCGTAATGCCGGGCAGCAAAATACAGAAGCTTATGCGAAATTGGAAGAGAAGGCTGAATCCTTGTCTGGCACTATAAAAAATATAGATAAGGGTACTACATTTGACGGAATGATTTCCGGATTGAATGGTTTGTCTAGTTCTTTTTCGACAGTCTCCTCTATGCTAGAGTTATTTTCTATTGAAAATGAAACACTACAAAAGATTATGCAAAAAGTGCAATTAGCCATTGCTGTAACTAATGGTTTGCAAGAGGTTAATGCTGTGCTGAGTAAAGAATCGGCTTTCCAGTTGAACGTTGTTGGTAAATTAAAACTGTGGTGGAAAACTATCACTCTTCAGGCTGCAGCAGCACAAGGGGTGGAGACGGGTGCTGCATCGGCGGGTGTTATTGTAAATACTGCTCTAGCAGGATCTTTCCATGCAATAGGTTTAGCCATAAAATCTATTCCTGTGATCGGTTGGATTTTAGCAGGTATTTCTGCGCTAATAGGACTTTATTCTTTATGGTCATCCCGGACGAAAGAGCAACAAGAAGAACAGGAACAACTGAATAAAAGTGTTAGAGAATTTAATGATGGTATTCAAAATTATGCAGCTAAACCGATAGCGATGATTGAATTATTGTCTACTAAATTTAAGGCACTTGGTAATGATATGGATGCCCAAAAGAAATTTATAGCTGATAATAAGAGAGCATTTGATGAATTGGGTGTTTCGATCGGCAGTGTGAAAGATGCTCAACAATTGCTTATTGATAATAAAGATAAATTTGTTCAGGCACAGATGGCTAAAGCTATATCATTGGTGTATGCAGATAAGATGCAAGAAGAAGCAAAAACGTATGTGGAGGCAAAGAATGCTACTGATGTTTGGACGAGAGTGGGAGAAAAGAAGGATAAAGAAAATACTGTTGTAGTAAATGGTATTTCCATTAGAAAGGGTGAGCAAGCAGCTAATATGCAAGAGTATAAGAAGCTGAAAGCTCAAGGAATGCTTGCTGATGATGGGAATATATTACGATATGATGAAATATTGAAAAGAGATTATTCGAAGAAAGCTGAAGAATCGCATAAAAAAATGATTTCTCTGGGACAACAATCTTTTTCATATTCCCAACAATATGATAATGTAATGGGAGGACTTGGGCAAAATAAAAAGAAGTCTACCTTGGGGAAAGAGGATAACACAAAGGCGATTGAAGAAGCTCATAAGAAACGTATAAAACTTCAAAAACAGCAAGCGACAGAAATGATTCGTTTCGCTGAAGATTCTGAGAATCGAATTCAGCAGGCGACAATTGATGCAATGGCTGACGGAGCTGATAAGAGTTTTAGACAACTGGAATTGAATCAGAAGAAAGAAAGACAATCTCTTGAGCGTGAAATGGAGGAACTTAAACGACAAAGAATTGAAGAGCAAAAAGCTATTTTTGATGCAGGAGAAGATGTTAAGAAGGCTGAAAATTCTAAGTATGAAAAACAAGAATTTGTCGCCCCCAAAGAAGTTCTGACAAAATCAGAGAAAAAGGAGTTTAGCGAGCGAAGTAAAAAGCTTGATGCAAAACAAACAAATGAACTCCGTGCCTATTATGAATCTGAAAGGCAAGCAATGGATGAGTATTTGAAAGATTATAAAACTTTCATGGAAAAACGTAAGGCTATTGAAGACCTTGGCGAGAAAAGAAAAGAAGGTAAAGGTAAAGGTGAAAAGCAGGTTATTGATGAAGAAACTGCAAAGTCTCTCTCTGAGCTAGACATAAAAGCGGCAGAAAGCTCATCTGGATTTGGTCAACTGTTTTCTGACGTAAAAGAACGTACTGTTAAAGATATGCGTACTATTGTCGACAAGGCAAAAGAGGCTTTAGATTTTATAAAGAATGGAAATTGGGATGCTGCTGAAGGAGCTAAGTTTGGCATTTCGCAAGAGAGTTTCGATGCTTTGAAAAGCTCTTCTCCGGAAATTGAGAAGATAGAAAAAAGTATTGAGGACTTAAATAAGCAGGCAGATTCGAGCGATACGTCATTGAATAAAATGTCCATTGGTTTCGAGCATCTTTTCGAAGCTAATAATGATCCTGAAAAATTAAAAACAGCATTGAGTGAAATAGGAGACTCACTGAATGCAGCTATGCAGAGCACTAAATTCTTTTCAGATGCTTTGTCCAGTTTAGGAGATGCTTTTGGAAACGACACATTGAGTGGAGTAGCAGAAGGAATGAACGTAGCTATGGATGCAGCAGGTGCAGCTATGTCTGGCGCTCAGGCAGGTGCAATGTTTGGTCCTTGGGGAGCGGCTGCCGGTGCTGCTATCGGTCTTGTATCATCATTGGGATCATCACTTGCTAAACTTCATGATGCCAAGAATGAAAAGAACATTCAAAGAATTCAGGAACAAATAGAAGTTCTCGAAAAATCATACGAAAATCTTGGTGATTCGTTGGATAAAGCATTTTCTACGGATGCCTCCGAACTGATAGAGCAGCAGAATACATTGCTTGAACAACAGAAAGTGCTTATTCGGAATCAGATTGCCGAAGAGAAAGATAAAAAGAAAACTGATTGGGGGAGAATTGATGAATGGGAGCAACAGATAGAGGATATAGATAAGGTTATAGCCGGCAATAAAGAAAAGGCAATAGATGTCATTTTCGGTGAAGACCTGAAAGCTGCTATTGATGATTTTGCACAGGCGTATGCTGACGCATGGAGCACCGGAGATGATAAGGCAAAATCTTCAAAAGACCTCGTGAAGAATATGATTAAGCAGATGATTACGGAGGCGATAAAAGCTGCTTCTTCGGAGCCAATGGAGAAACTACGTGCAAAGTTGGCAGGATTCTTCTCAGATAAAATGATCAGTGATTGGGAACGGCAACAAATAGAGAAAGACGCACAGGCTATTATGGACGATTTGGATCGCCAGTTTGGTTGGGCGGATGAATACATGAAAGGTGACGAAAAAGAGTCTTCTTCACAAGAATCTACCAAAGGTGGGTTTACTGCAATGTCTCAGGAAACAGGAGATGAGTTGAATGGCCGCTTTACCGCTTTGCAGATATCTAATGAAGAAATTAAAAATTCAATGTTTTTCATTTTAGGTAATCTTTCTTCATTGTGTACGAATACTTCTACCGGCAACATCTTGTTGACCGAAATGAGAAATCTTGCTGTGATGTCTAATGGACATCTGGAAGATATTGCGAAATATACCAAGGTGCTATTGGGATTCGGAGAGAAGCTTGATAATATAGCTTATAACACAAAAAGTTTAACCACAAAATAACAAGGTAATGGAATCAGTAAATGATATAATGAAATCAGCTTCCTTATTCGGAGCTTGCAGTAAATCGAATGGCGTAAGTGACTGGAAAAGTCTGGTATGGCTTTTCTTCACTCCCCAAGGTCGGGAATTTTGTGAAGAGAACAATTTTCCCTCTTTGGAAATGTTTCAGGGAATGAAAGAATATGTTGAGGAGTTTGGAGTATTTGTCGATAGCGGCGAGGTCATCCGCTCTAATGATGCCAATATTGGTTTGGTGGGGGGCACTTCCGGAATTCTTACTTATGATGATAATACAGTGGTTCATAAAGTAATCTTGATGCACGGTGCAAAGGCTAAAATTAAAGCATCCGGTTATGCTGTGATTCTAATAGTGAATGTCGGTAATTGTGAAATGGAAATAGATAAGGACGAAACAGTTGTAATATTATGAAAGAAGAACTATACATTAACGGTAAAGATGCCTACACTACTTGGGGCATAAGCATGGATAATAATGCATTATCCGAACTAATGACACCATCCTCCAACAAAACTTTTATAGAAAACGAGAGTCGGCTGGAACATGGAAAACGGGTGGTCATCGCCAATCCAAGGGTAGATGTGAGAAACCTGACTCTTCAGATTAACCTGACGGCTTCCAGTGAGGAACAGTTTTTTGAGAGATACAATAGCTTTTGTGAAGAACTGGCAACAGGCGCACTTGAGATAGAAACCAAGTATCAGCCTAAAGTCGTGTACAAAACGATTTATCAATCGTGCAGCCAATTCAGCCAGTTTATGCGCGGCATTGGAAAGTTCTCACTGAAACTATATGAACCGAATCCTAATGATAGAACGAAAACAGTATGATAGATATTAAAGACATATCCGGAAATATACGCTTTTCTACTCCCATAAATCAAGGGAGCAAGCGTAAGTTCCTGTTGATGAAGGAGGATTATATAACTTTGAAGTTCTCAGCTTTGAAACCTGTGTATTTCTCTTTGGGAGATTATATCGACAACGAGATAGGGGTATTTGAGCTTGTTGATTTATATAAGCCGGATTATAACGCAGAAACGGGAGGTTACGACTATGATCTCCGACTGGATGCCTACTATTGGAAATGGAAGAATAAGAAGTTCTTCTATACTCCAGAGAAAGGAAACAAAGAGTCCGGATGGAGCCTGACCTCTACGTTGGACACTCACATGAAAGTATTCCTGAAGAATCTTGAAGTACTCGGCTATAACTACAGGGGACGGGCTTTCAGCTACGTCACAGATGGTACGGTAGACAACTCTGCTAAACTGATTACGTATGATAGCACGAATATGATTGACGCATTGACACAGATTGCAGAAACATGGCAATGCGAATGGTGGATAACGGATAGCATCATACACTTCGGACGATGTGAATATAGTGATCCGGTAGATTTTGAGATAGGGGTAAATGTAGGAAATATGACACGTTCGGATAGCCAGACCAGTTATGCTACCCGTATCTACGCTTTCGGATCAACCCGGAACCTGCCGTCTGATTATCGTCCGCAAGATGAAGACGTAGTGATGAATGGCGTAGTACAGAAACGCCTGATGTTGCCGGGTGACACGCCCTATATCGATGCCTTTCCAGGGATGAGTATGGAAGAAGCTATTGAAGAGGTGGTTGTTTTTGAAGATGTTTACCCACGCAGGATAGGGACAATGTCTGATATTGTTCTTCATGAATATACGGATAAGATAGAAGAGGAAGGTAAAGAACCGGTTTTCAAGAAATGGAATGCCTATCGTTTTAAAGATACCGGAATGACTTTTTCCAAAGATTATGTGTTGCCGGGACAGGAACTGAATATTATATTCCAGTCGGGAGCAATGAACGGAATGAGCTTTACCGTAACGTTTAACCCCTGGGATAAGGATAAAAATGAAGACCAACAGCCGGAAAAGAATGCTGATGGTTCATGGAATCCTCTTGCACAAGTGTTTGAAATTGTGAGAAATGAAGATTATGGGCGCCCTATACCTGATGAATCCCTGAAGCCTTCCAATGGTGATACGTATGTTCTTTATGGATTCGATACGAAGTTTGTTTCTGATAACATGCTGCCAAGTGCCGAACAAGAACTGCTTGAAATGGCTGAAAAGTATGTGGAGAAATCGATGCAAGACCCTTCTACTTATAGTTGTAAGATGTTGCCTGACTATATTTATAACGATGGGGATATTAGAAGGTTCGAATTAGGCGACCGTGTGAATCTTATTAACAAGAACTATTTCGAAGATGGGCGTCAGTCGCGTATTATCGGTTATGAGTGTGCTTTGGATATCCCTCATGATCATCCGGTATATACGATTGGTGAAACGGCTGCATACTCCCGCTTGGGGGAAATAGAAAACAAAGTGGACTCCCTGACTTTCAAAGGACAGGCATTCAATGGATCAAGTGGAAATGGCGGTGGCGGTACCGGAGTCTATGTAATCGGTATAAATGATAAAACACAACCATCGGACCGGAATGTGTTTTCTTCGAAAAGGATTATAAACGAGATTAGAGGGAGGGCGCTCAGCAGAATTTATAATGACGAAGCGGCAGGACGGATAACTTTCACTAAAGGACTGGTATCATCGGAACTGGTAGAAGCTAATAACGGACTGGTGATCCGTAAAAAAGAAGTAACCGAGGAGGCTTCTTTCATGTCACTCATTGAAGAGTCTGAGGATGCAATCGTAGAAGAGTTGTCTGTAGGGGGTGGAGTTACTACTCTTGGAGGAATGGATAACGTCAGTGAAGAAGCTGACAAAACATCGGAGACGGATGATATTATAGTACGACTTGCCGGAGCTTCCGAGTGGACAGTAAACACGACATTGTTCTCTAATGTTTCACAATTGATGTCGAAGGTGTTCCCGTTTACCTTGTCTCTGGCAGGGGGAGGCGGAATTTATGAGAAAGGAAGTACGCAAACAATTAATCTTTCGTGGAGTTATGACCGGGATGTTACATCACAGTCTGTCAATGGAGAGTCAATGCCTATTGACAGCCGGGCAAAACAATATAAGGATGTTACAGCTGATACAACGTATACTTTGTCCGCTGTCTATAATGGTGAAGTTTATAGGGATTCTACCTCCGTGAAGTTCAGATTGAAGAAGTATTATGGGGTTTCTGTCCATGAGGCTCTCACCGATGAAGAGATTTTGGCATTGACAAGTTCTTGGGCCGAGCGACCATTAAAAACTACTGTATTTGATTGTTCCGGTGGCAAGTATCCTTATTATATTTTACCTGCTTCCATGATTTCTGATATTCAGTTTTGGATTGGCGGATTGCGTAATTCAGATTGGGTAGAAGAAGTTCGGACGGTGACGAATGTTTATGGGTACACAGAGAGTTATACAATATTCAGGTTAAACAGCATTCAAACGGGTGTGTTAAATATAGAAGTAAAGTAATGGCAATATTAAGTAACGGTAAGTTTTATGGATTCCTCTGTTCTGCCAAAGAAACCGGGCAGAAATTAGCAAACGGAGTGAAGGAGTATGTGGAAGATTTTGTATCCGGATTCGCTGGGCATGGATGGAAGATATGGGAGTATGTATCAGGAAAATGGATGCTTGAGGTCGATGCACTCAGGGTACGTGGACAGTTCACTGTATTTGAGTTATTGGTAAGTAAGATTCGTGCAATCATCGGTGCGCAAGCTATCACACAAGGATGTGGAAAAATAAAAACGGTTACTGTTTCTGATGACGGAATAGCTTACCTTATTACAATAGAAGACGCGGACATGAGTTTTGTAGAACATGACTTTATTCGTTGTCAGGAGTTTTCTGGTGGACAGAAGCTATATCATGTAGAAATTGAATCAGTAACGGAGGGTGTTATCCGTATCCTTAAATCCGAATTTGATGTAGATGGGGAAGGAGTGGTGATGAATCCTCCCGCACCGGGAGATGACATCGTGCAATTTGGAAATAGTTCTCATGATGAGAAATATATCGGTCGGCATTCTGCAATTTATATGCATGCTGACGAAGGAGCGCAACCTGCTATTGATGTATTGGATGGAATTTATTCGAAAGATTGGTCTGATTGTTTGAAAGTTCGTATGGGTGGCGATATTCCCGGAAGTAATGGGTTGAAAGGATTTTATTGTGTTAACGGAATTATTAAAGGGATAGATAATGGTGGCTCTGTGCTCTATCAGTTTAATCCTGATGGCTCAGGATTTATCGGAAGAGGCGCTATCAAATGGGATGCTGAGGGATTTCGTTTTGGTACTGGTGTGAAATTGGCATGGGATAATCTGGATGATGAAACAAAAGAAAATTTGAAGGGTGAACCGGGGCAAGATGGTAAAGATGGATTAGATGGTGTTAATGGTGAGAATGGAAAAGACGGTCTTGATATTGTGTGGAAAGGAGAGTTGTCAACGTCTCCTGCAAACCCGCAGAAAAACTGGGTTTACCGTAACACGATTGATGGACGCGTATATATTTATAATGGCATTTCATGGACATTGATGGTGGCAGATGGTAATGACGGTACGGAAGGTGCGAGCGGCAAAGATGGAAAGGACGTCTATATTACCTATCATGACAGTGAGGAGGAACCTGCACGACCAAATGGAAATGGAACAACAGGGGGATGGCATACCAATGCAACTGCTGCTGTTATTTGGATTTCTCAAAAGGTAGCAGAGAATGCGGAAACTGGAGAATGGGGAGATCCTATAAAGGTGAAAGGTAATCAGGGGGAGCCGGGAAAGGATGCCAATCTTTTACCGTGGATTGAAGAATGGAATGGATATGCTACGGAAATTGGTGGTGGATACATAGTAACACCCAAAATGTTCAGTGGAACACGTTCTGCAGATGGAAAATTGACTGGTATAGCACAGGGAAAGGATTGTCTGACAGAAGCAGATGGTAAAAAGCGAACAGGAATCTTTGCTTTGGCAGACAATAAGATAATGTTTGAGATGGATCCAGAAAATGGGACGTACCAGTTTAAGGGGAGAATAGAATCTGATGAAATAAAAATTAATGATTTTTCGAAACTATCTAGTGCTGTATTTTGTGGTGATTATATGTACAGTCAACAAGGAGAAGATGCCCAAGGAAATCCTACTAGCAATTACCTAAATTTTACACCTGCTAATCCACAAGGAGGATCATTTAGACCTAATTATGCAGTAAATCTTAAAACTGGGAATCAATATACGAATGGAGGGCATGTATATGGATTTGCAACAAATACTCCTATACAGGTTAATGGAACTTCAATTGATCCAAGCAAAGTTGCTTATAGTAAGGTAAATATACTATTCAATGGAAGCTCTGCCTTATATTTGCCTAATAGTAAGAAATTTGATGGTGTTGAGTTTACGATTGTTAGTACTGCTACTAGAGGATATGAAAATGGTCCTAATATTTCTAGAACAGGAGGTGGAGATACATCATTTTTATATACAGGAATCTACTATAAAGGGGCTGAAATAAGAACATGTTATATGAGAGGGGAAGGCTCATTCATCAGATTGTTGGCTCATTGGGGTGGTTCAAAACTTAGGTATTATGTTGTTGGGCATAGTGATAATTTTTTGTTTATGGAACCTATGCTGAATGGCGGTTCTGGTGAATATGTTAGTGCTGGAACATGGTTCATTGATAGACCTTATACTAATAATGGTGTCTATAGGACTTACTATTCAACTCCGCAGTCTTTGCAATTGGCTCTTGCAATATATTTAGGTAAATATGGACCTAATACAGATGGTATCAATTTTAACGTTCCTTCGTAAATAGAATTTGGTCACGTGAAGTGGTGTAATTGCTTGTTGTTAATTAAAAAAAATATGAATAATGAAGAAAACTGTGCTTTCATATTATTTAGTAATAAAAGTACTACTAAATTTTAGATAGATAAGGCTATGGAACTAAACGATTGGTTAGCGATAATAGGTGCACTCGGTGGCTTGGAAGCGATAAAATGGATCGTAAATTTCTACGTAAACCGGAAGACAAACGCACGCAAGGAAGATGCTTCTGCAGATGCTATGGAAAGCGAAAATGAGCGTAAACAAATTGCCTGGCTTGAGGAACGTATTGCCCAAAGGGATGCAAAGATTGATACAATTTATGTAGAACTTCGTCAGGAACAAGCTGCCCATTTAGATGAAATTCATAAACGGCACGGAATTGAATTGAAATTAAAGGAGGCTGAAGCGAAACGATGTGATGTTCATAGATGTGACAGAAGACAGCCTCCAAGCGATTATTAATTTAAAAGAACATTGAAACATGAAAATACTGATAGATAACGGACATGGTGAAAATACACCAGGTAAATGTTCGCCGGATGGAAGGTTGAAAGAATGGATATATACCCGAGAAATCGCAGATAGGATAGTAACCGGATTACGTGAAAAAGGTTTTAATGCGGAGCGCATAGTGAAAGAGAATATAGATATTCCTCTTTCCGTACGATGTAGGCGGGCAAATAACATTTACCGGGAAACTGAAGGTAATGCTATATTAATTTCTATTCATTGTAATGCGGCAGGTTATGGTATGGATTGGCTGACTGCACGTGGATGGAGTGTATTTGTATCAAATAATGCTTCTGTTAATAGTAAGCGTCTGGCAATGTGCCTGGCTGAATCTGCTAAAGCTAAATCAGCTTTTGTGCGTCAACCAGTACAGGAACAATTGTTTTGGATACAGAATCTTGCTATATGCCGTGATACGATCTGTCCGGCTGTATTAACAGAGAATTTCTTTCAGGATAACAAAAAAGATGTAGAATTTCTTTTGTCTGCTGAAGGAAAACAACTGGTAGTGCAAACGCATATTGATGGAATTACTGACTATTTGAAAGATACCGCATCATGAGATGTTTGGTAGATGTGATAATCTTCCTTCTGATATTGGGAGGAGGACTTAGTTCCTGCCGGACTCTATATGTTCCGGTTGAAATCGTGAAAACGGAGTATCGGACTCGTGATAGCATAAGGCATGATAGCATATATCAGCATGATAGTGTATATATAGCGGTAAAGGGAGATACGATATATCAGTATAAATGTAAGTATCTGTATAAGTATCAATATGTGAATAGGACGGATACTTTGATAAAGACTGATTCTATACCGATTCCTTTCCCGGTGGAAAAACAGCTTTCCACATGGCAGCAGTTTAAACTGGATTTTGGAGGTGCTGCCATGCTGGTTATTATCATATTTATTTTCATTATAGCAGGACGTATGGTCCATAAATTGAAAATATGAAAGAATGGAATATGAAAACTAAAAAAACAGAAGATAATGAGTGAAGATTTAAAAGGAACGAATGTATATGCTCCTATTGTTCCGGGAACTGGTGAAGATAGATATCCTACCCATTATAGTAAATATGGAAAAGGTGGAATCAAGTGCGTACGCACTATTGCAGAAAGAGATGACATTCCATTGGAGAGGCTTGAAGTGCCTACTTTGTGTTATGTGCTCGATGATGACCTTTTCTATATATGGGATGGAAGTAAATGGAATGTGAAGGAGATGGGAAATACGGAGATCGGATTGCAGCGCAATGTGCGTATTGTGAATGATCTTGATAATAAAAATATATCAGCCAGTAAAGGAGAACCGTGTTATTTGAAATTCACTTTCATAAGCCAGGAACGATATAGTTCGAAAGACCCGTATGAAAATACAGGAGAGCGTGGACTTTGTCAGATCTCAGTACGTAACTCCAACAATACAGAATATGTGGTAGTGAAGATGATGTACGTGAATTCTGCTACTTCTCTTAATGTGGATGTAGCCGAGTTTCTGACTTCCGGTGCCAATAATGTAATGATTAAAATCACTGGTGAGATTACGGAAACGACGACTCCTGCATTTGTATATACAGTACAACTGACTACTCTTTCGATTAATGCCGATAATTTTAAATGGTGGACTGCCTATAGTGGAGATATTCTTTTCAATCTGAATATAGGTGGAAATGTATCGAAAACTTTATTCGTAACTGTCACTGGAACAGATTATAACGAATTGTATGAAGTGTCTGTAGGGATGGGAGTGTATATTGAAACCTCGTACAACTACTCTATTCCGCATCCTGGAAAGACAGGAGTATTCAATATTTCCGCTTATGTTGCTAATTCGGATGGAAGTATTAAAACAAGAACAGTCTCCTTTAATGTGATCTGTGCAATGACCGGTGACCAAACTAAGTTGATTGCAATCAATAACGTTCTTAACAAAGGAATGAACTGGGCTGAAAATACGTTGTTTGAATATACCATGTATGATGGGGACAATGTAACTACGTCAGCACAATTTTTTGTTCGCAAGGATACAACGGATGTATATGTGTCTAATGAGGACAGCATCACTTGTTCGGCAAAGCATATTTTTTCTCTTTCCCTTGAAATAGAGACAATGGATAACTCCGGATTTGACATTGTAGCTTTGGTGAAGGATGGAGATGATGATCTCACTGCACCTATTATTTTTGCCGTGGATAATTCTTCCGGCTATTCTGCTGTACCGGGAGCTGTGTTTTATCTGAATCCTAAAACTCGTAGTAATAGTCAGGCAAACCGACAGGCGGTAGTGAATGAGATTGATGGCTCTGAGGTGAAAGCACTATGGGAAGGAGTAAACTGGGGAAATGATTGTTGGACTACGAATACGAATGGAGAAAAAGTTCTTCGTCTGATGGCGGGGTCTCTGTTGACTATAGATCGTCATCCATTCAGTACAGAGTGTGCCCGTCGAGGAATCACCATTGAAATTGATTATAGAGTGGATAATGTGACAAACTATTCGGAACCGGTGATGACGATATCATCTCCATCGGGAAATTCTTTTATAGGATTGAATCTTTATGCGGATGACATCATCATGCATACACAGTCTTTGAAAGATGACAGTGTGCAAAGTTTGCATACCTTTGAAGGAAAACGTACAAGGCTGACGCTGACTGTTTTGCCGACGGCTTACGGTAACCCGGGATTTAATCTGTGTATACTGTATATCAACGGATGTAAAAACAGGGAGTTTACTTATGAAGATAATGATTATTTCGCTCAATCGAGAGCTATTGTTATTGGGTCGGATTATGCCGATGTGGATGTTTATGGTATACGCGAGTATGCATCAGGATTAACTTCACAGGGAGTACTGACGAATTATATCAATTGGCTGTCTGATACGGAAGAAAAGGCAAGAGTGAAAGCTTTTAATGATATTTTGGATCCCAATGGTTCGGAGATAGACTTTGATAACACAAGAGATCAGTTCAATTGTCTGGTATTTGATAATACGATCCCGTATATGCTCGATCAGACACAGCGGGTTGGAACACTGGAAGTTCTTTTTTATGATCATCCGGAATGGAATGTTTCTATTACTAATGTAGCAGCTAAGGGACAAGGAACATCTTCCATGAAATATTATTTGTGGAATACCCGTTACCAACTGGATAAAAACAACTCTGTGATTACTTTTGCAGACGGGACAACCGGAAGTAAGAAATGGCAAATGGTACCTTGGATTCCGGCTGGACAGAAGTTTACGGCGAAAAAGAATTATGCGTCCTCAATGCAATCTCATAAAATAGGTTCGGTCAACTCTTACGAAGATTTATATCGTGAAATGGGGTTGTTAAATGAAGCTATGCAGACGGAAATGTATAAGAATGCTCGTGTCGCTGTTTATCAGATGCCATTTGTCTGTTTTGAGAAATCGTTGAATGATGACGGGGAATCGGTATATACTTTCAAAGGACTATATACTTTCGGACCGGATAAAGGAGATAAATATACTTTTGGGTATGATACGGATTTATTTCCGGACATGATATCTATTGAAGGGGCGGATAATTCGCCATTATGTACTTTGTTCCGTGTTCCCTGGAATCCGAATAAATCATATATTGCCTATAATGAAGATGAGGAGGCTTTTCAGTATAATGGAGCCAATTCATGGGATTTCGGTGCCGGTGAATTGGAAAATATATCGAAGTTTATTCCGGCATATAACATCGTCTATCAGTGCTCACCACGACTTTTGCCTTTCAACGGTACGTTGGATGAGTTGAACGCTCAGCTTGCAGACTATAAAAATCAGCCTTATGAATTTTGGATTGCGAAAGCCGGTGATGTGAACCAATATAATGTTTATTATTTCGAGTCGGCAGAAGGTAGGTTCATTCCGTCTGATATAGGTGAAGGGCAGATAAATCTTAACTCTCAGCTTGTGGATAAAGGCTATGGATTGCTAAGTAAGGACTTAACAGGAAAAAATAATGATGAACTGAATACTCTCTTTATCAATGCTCGTATCTCGAAGTTTCGCCGGGAAGCACCGGACTTTTGGCATATACAAGATACGTTGACATTTATGAATAATGTGGAGTTTAATGCCGGTACGGACGAACGGGCAAAAAATACATATCCATACTCTTTCGGTATGGAGAATTCTAAATGGAGATGGCGTATCGATGATGCTGATACCCGGTTTGATACGACTAATCGTGGTTTGCCGGAGAAATCGTATAGTGTGGAAACGCATGATGTAGATGAAACTGGGGCATCTGTATGGAATGGTGAATCTAATAATTTCTTTAATTTGATGGAACTTGCCTTTGCTGAAGAGAAGACTACTAATATGCGCCTGATGATGACTTCTATGCAGGCATTGAGCGGATTAAAAAGTGGTAATGATCTTGAGAAACTTTATGCATTCTATAAAAAATATTTCTTTGATGAGGCTCAGGAATATTTCCCTTCTAATGCTTTTAACGCTGATGCAAGGATAGCATATGAAAATGGTAAACTGGCTTATAATGCCGGAACTTATTCGAATGATACAGACCCGATTACACAGTCATTGGGTGATCATTATGCTGCGGAACAACGGTGGGTGACCAAACGCATCCTTTATATGATGTCGAAGTATAATTTTGGCTTGTTCTCTGCTAATGGTTCCGATACTATCACTGTGCGTGCCGCTGGTAATACGATTAAATATGAACTGACTCCGGCTATGGATATGTATCCGGCTATTGCTAACGGTACAAGTATAATTCGGGGTGCACGAACGAAAGCTGGAGATGTGTGTGTAATGGAGATTGAATTATCCGGTTCCGGTGATCAGCAAAATGCAATACAGGGTGCTTCCTACTTGCAGGATATAGGTGACTGGTATAATAAGAATGTGCAAGGTTCCATGATTATTCAGGGACGTATGCTTCGTGATATTCGTTTAGGAAGCAAAACAGAGGCTATAGTCATATCTATATCTTCATTGACATTATCTAATTGTACATCTCTGCAACGACTATTGCTATCTAATATTTCCACATTGTCAGGTACATTGAATCTTGCCGGGTGTACTCATCTACAGGAAGTGTACGCTGATGGAACTTCTCTTGTACAAATCATTCTTCCGAAGGGTGGAGGACTCCGGACTGTAGAGTTTAGTGCTTACAATCAGTATTTGTCTTTAGCGAATTATCCGTTAATGACAAATGAAGGGGTGGGAATCGATTTATGTGAAGAGATCATTACTGACTTCTTTATAACCGGATGTCCGAAAGTAAAGCCGATGCAATTGCTGGTCAGTATAATGGATGCACAAACTGGGCAAGGTGGCGATCATAAACTGAAACGTATCCGTGCTGTAGGATTTGATGAAACATATGATGATTCAGATATGTTGGATAAGTTAGCAACACTCTCGAACGGTACGTATGAGGGATTAAGCTCTGAAGGATTAGCCGGAGAAGATGAATACCCGGTGTTGGATGGAACAATTACGATTAATACTAATGCGTATGAGGATTCGATAGAGATTTTGAGAAATGCGTTTAAGAAGCTGACTCTGAATATCAATGGTGATTTTTATGTGAGATTCAAGGATGCGGTAATAGGCAATTATTTTATTGATTTGTATGGAGATGGTGTTGGTATTACAAAACAACAGATTCAAAGCATTAAAGTTATTTCTGATAAAATATTTAGAGATAATGAAGAAATAACTAGTTTCGATGAATTACAGTATTTTACATCAATTTCTGAATTATATCCATATTCTTTCTTCAATTGTACGAAATTAGTTTCTATTATTCTACCTCCTAATATACAAATGTTATCAATACAAAGTTTACGAAATACAGGACTTTTGAGAATAAAAATACCCAAAAGCTTAACAGCAATTAAAAATTCAGTGTTTGATCAGTGTTTAAACTTAACAGAAGTTTTATTTGAAGAAGGTATTGATTTAATAGAATTAGGAGGTACTGTATTTAGTAATTGCCCAAGTTTAAGAAAGATAGAGCTTCCTGATTCAATTGTAAAAATTGGAGACTATTTGTTTAATGATTGTACTTCTTTAGAATATTGTCATTATCCTATAAATTCAAAGATTACAGAAATAAAGAAGAATAGTTTTGAAAACTGTAGTTCATTGACAGAATTACCACTTACCAAATATGTTACCTCATTAGGTAGTAATACTTTTAGAAAATGTATTTCATTATCTGGGCATCTTGATTTAAGTCGGATAACAAGTATGGGAAGTGGAGGATTTTACGGTTGTCAGGGAATTGAATCTGTTGATATCACTAGTTTAGAGACTGTTCCCTATGAAGCATTTAGAGGTTGTATCTCATTAAAATCGGTGGAATTTAGTAGAAAAACAAGGAATATAAATAATAGTTCATTTCAAAATACTATTATTACAAGTTTAAACCTATCACATGTTGAAGAAATTACCATTGGAGAAGCTGCTTTTTCTGGACTAAGAACATTAAATAAAATAAATTTGCCTAATAATTCCACTTTAAATTATAGATGTTTTGCGGATACTGGAATACAAGGTGAGTTATATATTCCTGCAAGTTGGGTGTTTATTAGCACTGGACATTTTAGTAACTGTAGCGAGTTGACTTATATTGAAGTGGAAGAAGGTAGGACTAGTATACCTCAAGGGTTTATTAGTTGGACGATTAAAGCAGATACAATAATCTTTCCCTCAACTATTACTGAAATTGGTGATAGTTTCTTACATGGGAATGGGTGGTATCCCACTTTTATTTGCAAAGCAATAATCCCTCCTGTAATAACAGGAACAGGATATATAGGATATGGTCCATTTAGTGAGATGTACGTTCCGGATGAGTCAGTTGAGGCATATAAAGCAGCTCCTAGTTGGTCTAATCATGCATCGCAAATAAAACCAATGAGTATGCTTGCAAACTCAAATATGTAGTTAAAGTATTTAATTAATGCCAATACGCAGATTGTATATCATCTGCATATTGGCTATATATCCTATAAATAAATGAGAACTTTATTCGTTGTTCTTTTTATGCACTTGTTTCCCGTTATCTGAGTAGCAGTTATACGTTTACTATCGAACAGAATAACTCTGCCGGGCGTTCGGATTTTGAGATAACGGGAATTCCTGGTATGGATTACTATACGGATGATTTTAGATACCGCCAACAGAGATGTGAAAGATTTAGTGGCGAAAGGCATCCTTGCTCCTGTGCAAGGATGTGTCAGGGTATCATACACATTGAATTATGTGAAGTCTGATTCACAAATGCGTGATTTTAGCGATTCTACGCTTATTAATCGTGATGGAAAAGATTATATTTTGACAGTTTATAAAGGACGGAAAAATTTAGAAGAAAGAATTACTTCATTAGATAAAATAAGATTCAAGCAAAATGAAATATCTATTGATGATTTGGTATATAAATATTTTGCATATCTTTCAGAGTGACGGAAATTCTATAGCTAAATATTAAAGCGCACCTCGTTCGTTCGAGATGCGCTATTTTTTTGTGAAATTAAACAGAACTTGGCCAAATCTCAGTTGAGTAGTCGTCTTGCTATTGCTTTTTGATCTCAGTTATATCAATAAATCCGGTAAGTTTACTCCTTATTTAAGCCGTTTCAGGTCCGGTTGTGTAAAGAGATTCAAATATACTGAAAGTGTTAAATCTCAGCTTTTGGGAGTAATATTGGGTTTGTATGAGAACATTCCTGTTTTTTATATGTTTGTGAGGTAAACCCTGCAAACAAAACATATTTAGTCAGGATATAATATTATATATAATATACTTATTATAAAAATATTAGCGATGATAAAAAGAAAAGCACCATTATCCCTATTAGTAATATTAGATAGCATATCTAAAAATACACTTGAGTTTTTTTCAGTAAGCCAAAGTAGGCAATGCCGGCAGATTATAGGGCGCGATAAAGTGATATTGCGGCATTTAAATTCTTTATTATTAATATTGTTTGTGTCAATTGTGGCTACATCTTGCTCTGATGATAACCATAAGATCATTGAGCAGCCATCAATAAACGTTTTGAGCTATTACCCGAAATCCATGAATATTGTGGAATTACAGTATAAACCAGCTGGACAGGAGCCTGGGGTGGTAGATATTGATAAGTCCAGTCAATATTTTGGGGATCGTGTGACAATGTTTCAACCTGAAAAAATTATATTCAAAAATGATTCTGTATCAATCATCAAACGAGGCGGGTTAATTCAGGAGTATAAAGCCGAATGGAATAAGGGTGATTTATATTTATACAATGGCGTTACTGGTACATGGGACTATTGTGGGAGTAAAGATGGGGAAGTCACATTTATCCTTAATACAGGTTTCTTCTGGGTAAAGGATAACAATATGCATGGTTCATTATCGGTGATAGGGCAGAAATACTCATTATTATCATATTCCGAATTAGTTACATATTTGGGTGGAAACAGTGACAATCTAAATAATCAGGTGGCGTGGCTAAGAGTACAGTACACATTTGAATTAATCCCGGAAGTTAAACTTTAATATAGAAAACATGAAAGCAGTAATAATATCTATCATTTTCTTTTCTATTCTCCATGTTAGCAGTTTTGCTCAACATAATCAGTATACGTCAACCAAGTTTGCGGTCAAAAATTCTTATGAGGTATTTATTGGCGGTATTATGAAAGCGAATGATGTTAACGGTCTACATCAACTTCTTAATGTGCCAATGAATCCCATTACAATTAGCTATAGTTTGCCTTTAAAATCCGAAACGATTACACCTTCATACGATAATATGCTTAGGATTATTCAGCAAAAGCTGCAAGAAAATAATGTATTGAAACCTAACTATCAGTTTTCATTTACGTTGAAGCAGATAGATTCTTATGAACAGCTAGCTTTATTTTTCGGTGAGGAAATTAATCTATCCGACTTATTCAAAATAACATCTCCTAATCCAATTCATAAAACAGTGGCAGTATTAGATATTAGTCAGAGTTATTTTTCCATTGCTATGGATATGCCTGAGGAGGAACTGAGCAACTCTCCGATAGTCCAAGAGCAATTAAGTGAACTTATTTATGTTGGTTCTATAGAATTTGGAAGACGATCAATTCTAATTGTTGAATCGGACCTAAATTATCAGGATGTAAAGGTTGCATTGAATGAGATCTTAAATAAATCCACTACCAAGGAGGGAGATATATCGGAAAAAAGCAAATCAATCATGGCTAGCTCAATAATCAGAGGACTAATTTTGGATCCCCTTGCCAATGAAAACATAACACCGGATAATCCTTTGGAGTACCTACTGGATTATATAAACTCTGATATCAGTCCAAATGATTTTGGGGTCCCCATTTTCTTTACAGCAGCCTGGCTAAAAGATAATTCTGTCTTTGTTAATAAGTTTACAAACTAATATTTTAAAAATTAGAACTTACGGAAACACATATTGTAATACCTGCCTTATTATTAGCAGTTCTAATAATAAGTTCATGTAGTTTTGAAGGAGTTTTCTTTTATAGTGCCATCGATGATCCAGTATATAAATACTTTGCATATCTTTCAGAATAATAGCCGGGCAATACCAAGAAAAAAACAGTAGACTCAAGCAATAAAGCGTGAACCTACTGTTTCCTTTTTCTATATTTACTTCTATTTACTATAAGACGCCTTTACAAAAGGAGCATCCAGCAAATAGTCCAGACTCTTCTTGACACTTTCCTCTACAGGACAACTGTATCCTTCTATTTCAGCAACAATATGCTTTACGCCGGCAACCTTTGCATTTCTGAAGATTGCATCGAATCCGACCATACCACTATCTCCGATTTCTTTGTCATCTTTGATATGAAGCACGGTGAAACGTCCCGGATACTTGTTGAAATAGTCTACAGGACTGTGCTGCCCTCTGACAATCCAATATACATCCATCTGAAAAAAGACATACTCAGGATTGGTATTCTCAATCATATAGTCCAACATAACCGCTTGATTTTCTACTTTCTGAAATTCATGCGCATGATTATGATATCCGAATTTCATACCGTTCTGCTGACATCTTTTGCCTATTTCATTGAAATAGTCGCAATACATCTTCATCTCTTTCATTGTTTTAGGAACACCGATTCCCGGATTTACGATGTATTTCATGCCTGCTGCTTTATGGGCGGCAATGCTTTGATCCCACCATTTCAGTGACTCGGAGAAATCTCCGGAAGCCACTTCCTTGTCCGACAATCCTCTGGAACAATGTGAAGACAGTACTTTCATACCAGCCTTTTCGACAGCATTCTTAAACTCTTCCGGAGTTTTGCCATAGAACTTGCCATTATCATAATTGGCGGCTTCGATGCTGGTGTATCCCATTTGCGCCAGATTCTTCAAAACTACGTTGAGGTCGGTTCCATTATTTATGATGTCTCTGACCGAATAGAGTTGTATGGCAATGTCTTTCTTCTTTTTTGCATCTGCTGCCTGCGGAATTGCCAGCAGCAATGCGAATAAGATTAATAAATAGTTCGTTTTCATGATATATTACATTAGTCAAGAACCTTCACGCGGATATTGCGGAACCAAACGTCATCACCGTGATCCTGCATTCCGATAAATCCTTCGTGGTTTTCGCCACC
>ENA-UESE01001021-UESE01001021.1-human-gut-metagenome-genome-assembly--contig:-NODE-1021-length-25250-cov-4.029079_pt1 | contig 25250 bp, 22 predicted proteins | sample MGYA00242995_ERZ507996 | MGnify/ENA primary metagenome ERZ507996 (study PRJEB26167, sample SAMN06115489) | human gut metagenome | host: Homo sapiens | place: China:Sichuan | collected 2015-04-15... | reverse complement strand
GCCCTCAAAGTGGGAGCCCTTGGCAGTCCACGCAAACTTCATCTCTTTGCCAAGGCCTCTCCCTTTGGGAGAGGTGGCAGTGAGCGAAGCGAACTGACGGAGAGGGCAAGGACGCTTCCCATAAGCGTTTTTTTTACTCCTCCACCTCATACAGCAGGGTGTGGAACACGAAAGGCAGCTGTTTTTCCCAGCTGGCTTCGCTGTGGGTGCCGCCGGGCACGATGCGGCTGGTCAGGTGGATGCCCCGGGTCATCAGCTTGCCGCTCAAGTTGGAAAATTCCCGCCGGATGCCATCGTGGTTGCCCATCTCCCGGGAGCCGTAGTCCATGTACAGCACCGTGCCGGGGGCAAGCTTTGCACGCCCCACAAGGCCGGAAAGCTTATCCGGCGCCACCCAGATGGAGGGGGAAAGTGCTGCGGCACGGCTGTAAGTATCGTTATATTGCAGCAGGGCATATAGGCTCATCAGTCCGCCCATGCTGCTGCCGCCGATAAAGGTATTTGCCCTGTCCGGCAGGGTGCGGAAATTTTGGTCGATCAGGGGCTTGAACCGATGGATGAACCAGCTCATGGTGGCCTGTCCCTTGCCGTCAAAGTGACCGTAGGTGGGGTCATCGAAACGGTAGGGGGAATACTCCACCAGACGCTCGTTGTTTGCCCCGGCGTTGCACTCGATGGCCGCCACGATCAGCGGGGTGTCGGTATAGTCCAGATAATCCGCCACGCCCCAGCTTTTGCCGTAGGTGGCATCCTCGTCGAAAAACACGTTCTGCCCATCGAACATATACAGCACGGGGAACCGGCGCTCCGGCTGTGCTTCGTACATGGTGGGCAGGTAGACATACACCCGGCGCTGCTCGGTGCCGTTGACCGCCGGGTAACTCATGCTCCATTTTTTGATCATGGTGCTTCTTTCCTCTCAAATCTTCCTGCAAAGGGCACAGGCGGCAAGCCCACGCCCTTTATAGGTAGTGTAGCACCATGCGGCGGGAATTGCAATCTTTATGCGCAAAGGCGCGGCGGGACGATTTAGAATGCGCTCCGCTTCGCTCTGCGCATCATCAGCGGAATAATTATTTTATTTTCGCGTTTGTCGCGGCCTGCGGGCCGCTCCAAACGCATTTTCACGGGAGGGGTCGTGACGGTGGAACGGCATTTACAGCGCCGTTTTCTGCGAAAGCGCGGCGCTGCGGGAATACCCCCTCAGTCTTTGCTGCGCAAAGCCAGCTCCCCCAAGGGGACGCCTTTGGGCTATGCCGGAAACCTTGCCGCCACCCCTGAAGCCGTCCCCTTGGGGAAGGTGGCTGCGAACGTAGTGAGCAGACGGAAGGGGTGTTTTCCGGGACTGCAAGTTTCCGGCTGAAGTGCAAAGTGTGCGGTTTCGCCAGAGGCTCTCCCTTTGGGAGAGCTGGCGCGTAAGCGCCTGAGAGGGCGAGCCAGCTAAAGCAGCAAACGGCATCTGCGGTGATGCAAAAGGGACTGTTGCCCCAGACGGTGTGCAACAGTCCCTTAAAAAGCCGTAGGGTGACAGGCGGCTCAATATTTCTTTTCCACAGGCACGATCCAGCCCTTGGTGTCGGGCAGCTTGCCCCACTGCATACCGGTCATGGTGTCGTACAGCTTCTGGGTGACAGGGCCGATCTTGCCGTCACCGATAAAGGCGTGCTCGCCCTTCCAGACCAGCTCCTTGACGGGGGAGACGACAGCGGCAGTACCGGTGCCGAACACCTCTTCCAGCTTGCCTTCGCGGGCAGCAGCCATGATATCGGCAATGGCGATCTTGCCCTCAACGACCTCGTAGCCCCAGTCCTTCAGCAGCTCGATGCAGCTGCGGCGGGTAACGCCGGGCAGCACGGTGCCCACAGTGGCGGCGGTGTACACCTTGCCGTCGATCTTGAACATGATGTTCATGCTGCCCACTTCTTCAACGTACTTCTTCTCCACGCCGTCCAGCCACAGCACCTGTGCGTAGCCCTGCTCCTCGGCCAGCTCGCCGGCCTTGATGGAAGCGGCGTAGTTGCCGCCGCACTTGGTAAAGCCGGTCAGACCCGGGGCGGCGCGGATGTACTCGTCCTCCACGTAGATGCGCACGGGGTTGATGCCCTCGGCGTAGTAAGCGCCGGAGGGAGCGCAGATGATGCAGAAGATATAGTGCTTGGAAGCGTGCACACCCAGACCCACATCATTGGCAAAGATGAAGGGGCGGATGTACAGAGAAGCGCCATCGGTGTGGGGCACCCAGTCGCGGTCCACATCCACCAGAGCCTCAACGGCCTGAATGTAGTCCTCTACCGGGATCTTGGGGATGCACAGACGGTCGGCAGAATCCTGAAAACGCTTGGCGTTGCAGTCCGGGCGGAACAGCTGCACGGTGTCGTCAGCGGTGCGGTAGGCTTTCATGCCCTCAAAGATCTCCTGTGCGTAGTGGAACACCACGGTAGCGGGGTCCAGTTCAAAGGGGCCGTAGGGGACGATGCGGGCATCGTGCCAGCCCTTGCCCTCGGTGTAATCCATGACGAACATATGGTCGGAGAACTTTTTGCCGAAGCCGAGCTTCGTCTCATCGGTGGGCTTTGCCTTGGGCGCAGCCGTGCGGGTGATCTTGATATCCAACATAGTGAGTTTCCCTCTTTCCTTTTATGCGCGTGCGCACGATTTCCGGCGCTTAGGACACAAATGTTGGTTTCTATTATAATATCCCCCGCCGGTTTTGCAAGGAATCGCAAAATGTTTCATCTTTCCACCCGGTAAGTTGCACCAAATTATGAGCACAGTGGTGTGCAAACTGCCAAATCTATGATACAATAGGGGCACAAAGCACTTTGCGGGGCACAGCCCCGCTTTTCTATGGAAGGAGCATAATGCCATGATCGACAGCGTTATTTTTGATATGGACGGCCTGATGTTCGACACCGAGCGGGTGTGGGCGACCCTGTGGGAGCCGGCACTGGCCACCCTCGGGCTTTCTTATAAGGAAGGGCTGGATGTTGCCGCCCGCGGCACGGCGGGAGACTCCATGCGGGCGGTGCTGCGCCGCTTCTACGGGGAAAACTGCGACACGGACGCCATCATCGGGGCGCTGCACGCACAGGCGGAAAAAGCCTTTCAGGCACCGCCGCCCAAAAAGCCGGGTCTGGATGAACTCGTCGCCTATCTGGAAGCACAGCACATTCCCATGGTGGTGGCTTCCTCCAGCCGGATGGCGTCTATCCGGCATCATTTGGACGGCTGGGGTCTGACCCACTATTTTAAGGTGATCGTCTCCGGCGAGCAGTTCTCGGCTTCCAAACCCGACCCGGAGATCTTTCTGCGGGCAGCGGAAGCGCTGGGCACTGTGCCCGGCCGCACCCTTGTGCTGGAGGACAGCTACAACGGCGTGCGCGCCGGTGCGCGGGGCGGCTTTGTCACCGTGATGGTGCCGGACCTTGCCCCCGCCGACGACGAGATGCGCCGTCTGTACACCGCCGAGTGCCGCGATTTGTACGAAGTATTGGACGGGTTGCAGAACGGACGGTTCTGACCGTAAAAACATCATGCCGGACAGCCCGCAGGCTGTCCGGCATGATGTTTTCTTTATTCTTCAAATTCCAGATCGCTGGGCTGGATGAGGTCAAGCTCTGCGGCAGGCTCAGCCACAAGGCGGCGGCTCTGGTTGAAGATGGCCTTTTCCAGCGTGTTGCGCGCCAGACGGCCATTGCCGGCGGTGCGGCTGTCCAGCGCCTGACGGCGCTTGTAGTAGCCCAGCAGCGGGAAGGTGCAGCTCTCGGCAAGGCGGTAGCCCTTGCCCTTTGCCAGCACGGCGGTGATGTCCAGCAGCTCGTCCGCCGTATAGTCCGGGAACTCGATCTTGTTGGGGAAGCGGCTGGCAAGGCCGCTGTTGGCGGTGAGGAACACCTCCATCTCCTTGGTGTAGCCCGCAAGGATGACCACCAGCTCGTCCCGGTGATCCTCCATGCCCTTTACAAGGGTGTCGATGGCTTCCAGCCCAAAACTGTCCTGCTCGCCGCGGTACAGACTGTATGCTTCGTCAATGAACAAAACGCCCCCCAGTGCGCTCTCGATGACGCTGTTGGTCAGCGGGGCGGTGTGCCCGGTGTAGCGCCCCACAAGGTCGGCGCGGGTCACCTCCACCAGCTGCCCGCCTCCCAGCGCACCGATGGCCTTGAGGTACTTTGCCACCAGCCGGGCAATGGTGGTCTTGCCGGTGCCGGGGTTGCCGGTAAAGATCATGTGCATGGACAGGCTTGCGGTCTTGAAACCCGCCGCCGCGCGGCGCTGCTGCACCTGTAAATTGTCTGCCAGACCGAACACATACTCCTTGACCGGGGCAAGCCCCACCAGCGCATCCAGTTCGGCGCGGATCTGCTCCACCGCGCCGGTGTAGGCCGCCGGCAGCAGGCTGAACAGGTCTGCCGGGGCGGCACCGTTCAGCGCAAATTGCAGCCCCTCGGGCGCGGCGGTCAGCGCCACCGTGCCGGACAGCTTTGCATCGGTCTGCAAACAATACTCGCTCAGGGCGCGGAAAATGCGCTCACAGCAGTCTGCCAGCCCCTCTGCGCCCTTTTCCTTGGAGCACTGCGCCGCCACATAGTCCCGCACCTCCGCCCCGGCGGTGAGGGTCAGCCCCAGACGGCTGTGCACCCGCTGCGCCAGCGCGTTCAGCTGCTGCGCCGCCAGCGCGGCGAGTGCTTCCGGAGTGAAGGGGGCGGTCTGGCACACATCCCCTACCGCCGCCACAAAGGACGCGCCGAATTTATCTGCCAGCGCCTCCCGTCCCTTGCGGGAGAAGAAGATCAGGTACTTGCCGCAGGGGTCGATGCGGCTCACTGCACCGGGGGCAAGCGCCGTGCCGGCTTCCACCAGAATGCCCTCCTTGTTGACCAGATACCGGCTGGACAAAGGCGCACTGCCCTTGACCGCGAGGTCGGAGAGGATGCGCAGAAAGCCGGGGTGGCAGCTCTCGTAGTGCTCGAACACCACGATCTCGCCCGGGGCGTGCAGGGCGGCGTACAAGTCCTGCAAAAACAGCTTTTCCGCGCCGGGGTCGGGGTAGAGTGCGAGATCCATCACCGCCATCCGGTCGCTCTGCAAAAGCCCCCGCGCCGCCATGATGCGGGCAGTCTCTGCCAACGCAAAGTGCCGCCCCGTGCCCGGTGCGCCCCACAGCAGGATCACGTTGCGGGCGGCTGCGCCCTCAGTGCCCAGCACAAAGGGGCGGCGCATTGCCCGCACCACGCTGTCCACAAAGGCATCCTGCCCAAGGACAGTCTTTTTTACCTCGGCGGCAAGGCCCTCAAAGCTGCCCAGCTGCTCCGGCTTTGTGTCTGCCGTGCCCTTTGCCAGCAGGCCGTCTGCTTCCATGTCCCGCAGCATCTGGCGACTGTCCTCCAGCGCCGTCTGCACCCCTGCATCCTGCGCTTTCAGCCGGGCGTTCTGCTGCTTGAGCATTTCGTCCAGCTGCTTTTGCTGTTCCAGCAGCGCTGCGTTCAGATCAGGCAGGCCGCTGCCCGCCGGTTTTTCGGGCTGCGGCTTTTCCGGCTGCGGCTGTGCGCCGCCGAACTTCAGTTTGCCGCCCGCGCCGAACACGCCGTTCATCAAGCTTTCCCAATCATCGGTATATGCCATGGTGCTGCCCTCCATCGGTGTTTTTCTTCCAGTATAGTGAACTGCGCGGCATTTTGCAAGGGATTCCCTCTTGAAAAAAAGCGCGTTGTCCGATACACTGAATATAATGAATCTTACAAGAAGGAATGAAGCTGACCATGGCCGCAAAAACGCCTGCCCAGTGGAAAACACTGTTTGAAAACGAACCCTTCCACCGCGAAAACTACTACACCGGCCCCCTTGGCCCGGACTACACCCCCGGCGGCACCTGTCTGCGGCTGTGGGCCCCCACCGCCGCAGCAGTCACCGTGACCTTGTACCACAAAGGAGACGGCGGTGCCGTGCTGGGCACAAAGCCCCTTGTGCGCGGGGCACAGGGCGTGTGGAGCATCTGGCTGCCCGGGGAACAGCACGGCCGCTACTACACCTTTGCCGTCACCGTGGACGGCATCACCCGCGAGACCGGCGACCCCTACGCCCGGGCGGTGGGGGTAAACGGCGTCCGCAGCATGATCGTAGATCTTGCCCGCACCGCGCCCTCCGGGTGGGAGCAGGATGTGCGCCCCAATATCCCCCCGGCACAGCGCGCCGTGTGGGAGGTGAGCGTGCGAGACTTCTCGCAGGATGCCGCCAGCGGGGTACGCCCGGCGTGGCGGGGCAAATATATGGCCTTTACCCAGCAGGGCACTACCCTGCACGGCGACGGCATCCACCCCACCTGCCTGAACTACCTCAAGCGGCTGGGGGTAAAATACGTCCAGCTGATGCCCATTTTCGATTTTGGCAGCGTGGACGAAGCAAAGCCCTTGCTGCGGCAGTATAACTGGGGCTACGACCCCACCAACTTCAACGTGCCGGAGGGCAGCTACTCCACCGACCCCACCCGGGGCGAGGTGCGCATCCGGGAGTGCAGGGAGATGATCGCCGCCCTCCATGCGGCGGGCATCGGGGTAGTGATGGACGTGGTGTATAACCACACCTACCGTACCGAAAATCCCCTGAACAATACCGTGCCCTATTACTTTTTCCGGCAGAATGCGGACGGCAGCTTTTCCAACGGCAGCGGCTGCGGCAACGAGTTTGCCAGCGAGCGCCCCATGGCGCGGCGGTACCTCATCGACTCCATCCTCTACTGGGCGAAGGAATACCACATCGATGGTTTCCGGTTCGACCTGATGGGCCTGTACGATGCCGAGAGCATCAACGCGGTGCGCGCTGCGCTGGACAGCCTGCCCGGCGGGCGGGACATCCTGCTGTACGGCGAGCCGTGGCAGGGCGGTGCCAGCCAGCTGCACCGGTACGAAGCCAACAAAGCGAATCTTGCCATGCTCAACGAGCGGGTGGGCATCTTCTGCGATGACACCCGGGACGCCATCAAGGGCGGCTGCTTCGATGCCCGGGAACCGGGCTATGTGGAGGGCAAGCCCGGCAGCTTCTGGGATATCGGCGCGGCGGTGGCGGCATGGTGCCGCAGCGACCGTCTGCCGCCCCACGCGCCCAGCCAGATCGTGAGCTATGTTTCTGCCCACGACAACTTTACCCTGTGGGACAAGCTGCTCTGCGTCCGCTACGAAAAGCCGGAGTTCACCGCCCGGGACACTGTGGCGCTGGCGCAGAACCGGCTGGCGGCGGGCATCTACCTGACCAGCTTCGGTCTGCCCTTCATGCAGGCGGGCGAAGAGTTCGCCCGCACCAAAAAGGGCGTGGGCAACAGCTACCGTTCCTCCCCCGCCCTGAACCGTCTGGACTGGAACCGCGCCGAGCAGTACCACGCCCTTGTGGACTACTACCGGGGGCTTCTGGCACTGCGGGCAGCCTTTCCCCGCTTGGGCAGCACCGACCGCCGCGCCCCGGAAACCTTGCAGTTCTTTGCGCTGGAGCAGCCGCTGGTGGGCTGGACACTGCCCGCCGTCTGGGGCGACGGCGCGGCGTGGAGCGCTTTGTGCGTCTTTTATAATCCCACCGATACCACCCGCACCGTCTCCCTGCCCGCCGGGCAGTGGAAGCTGCTGAGCGACGGCACCTCCTCCAGCCTGTGGCGCGGCCCCAGCCGTATTTTTACCGGCAACGCCCCCCTTGCGCCGTACAGCGCAACTATTTTGGGTGCGGTGTGAATAAAGAACACCCCCTCAGTCGCCTGCGGCGACAGCTCCCCCAAGGGGACGCCTTATGGCGATGCCGCAAAGTTTCCCGCCACTGCTAAAGCCGTCCCCTTGGGGAAGGTGGCTTGACGCGAAGCGGCAAGACGGAAGGGGTATTTTCACAACCAAAAAAGGCTGCTGCACATTCCGTGCAACAGCCTTTTTACTATTTTCAGCTATTATCCGCGCCCTTTTCGCCAAGGGTGACGGTGACGGTCTGCATCTGACCGCCGCGCGCGACGGTGATCTCAAGGGTGTCACCGGCCTTGTAGTTCTGCATCAGGGTGCCAAGGTCGCTCTGGGTGGCGACCTCGCTGCCGTCCACGCTCACGATGCGGTCACCGGCCTGCAGGCCCGCCTTGTCGGCAGGGCCGCCCTTGACCACTTCCACGATATAGACACCGTAGGCGTTCACGCCCAGCTGGGCGGCGGTCTGGGCGTCGGTCACGGCAAAGTAGCTGATGCCCAGATAGGGACGCCCGGTCACATAGCCGTTTTCCAGCAGCTCCTGCGCCACCTTTACGGCGTCATTCACCGGGATGGCAAAGCCCAGACCCTCCGCGTCGCTGGAAGAGGACTTTGCGTTGACGATGCCCACCAGCTCGCCGTTCATGTTGAACAGACCGCCGCCGGAGTTGCCGGGGCTGACAGAGGCATCCATCTGGATCAGGGACATGGTGTTGACAGAGCTTGTGCTCTGAATGCTGACGCTGCGGTTCAGTGCGCTGACGATGCCGCTGGTCACGGTGCCGCCCAGCTCACCCAGCGGGTTGCCCACGGCCATGACGCTTTCGCCCACCTTCAGATTGTCGCTGTCGCCCACGGTGGCGGGGGTCAGGCCGGTGGCATCGACCTTGACCACGGCGATATCACTGGTGGTATCCTCGCCCACCAGCGTAGCGGGGTAATCCTTGTCGCCGATGCTCACAGTGATGTTGGAAGCGCCGCTCACCACATGGGCGCAGGTGAGGATATAGCCGTCCGAGCTGATGATGACGCCGCTGCCGGCGCCGCTCTCCACCTGGCTCTGACCGTACCACGACCACTGGGAGTAGACCACCTGCTCGGTGGTGATGACCACCACGCTGGGGCTGACCAGCTCTGCCACCTGTGCGGTGCTCAGGCCGGTGCCGCTGGTGGCGCTGATGGAATTGCCGGTGCTGTCGGTGCTGCTGTCAGAGCTGGCAGGGCGCTCCACCTGCTGGATGACCACCTTGCTGCCGCCGCCGTATTTTGCACCCACAAAGCCGCCCGCAAAGCCCATGGCTGCTGCCAGCACCAGTGCCACGGCGCTGCGTGCCAGCTTTTTGCCATTGAACATCTTCTTGCGGCGGGGCTTTTCCGGCTGCTGCGGGGCGCTGTACTGCGGCTGCTCCGGCGGGGTGGGCGGCACGCTACCGCCGTCTGCCGGGGCGGTATACGCCGGGCGCACAGGCTGCGCGTCCGGCTCGTTATACTGGTTCGCCGTGTTCATGCCGCTGCTGCCCACGTTGGGGTAGCCGGTCTCGTTATTGGAAGCGGAATAATCATATTCCCACTTGTTCTCGTTTTCCATGTTACTACATCCTTCCCTCAAAGGCCGGTCCGCAGGGACATCTGTTCCTTTGAACTGTCCCTATTGTAACCGTCAAATGTGAAAATGAATCGCTTGCGCCGTGAAGAATATGTGAAATACGGTCCTGTTTTTCTGCCCTTGACAGCCGCGCCGCCGCTTGCTATTGTAAGGGAAGAACATCGACCCGTCAAGGAGGAGCTTTTTATGGAACTGCGCCGCACCGAACAGGGGTTTGCCCTGTATAAAGAAAAGGACTGCATCGGAGAGTGCACCCTCTCCCCCGCCCCCAAGGGCGCACAGCTTACCGCCCTGTGCATCCTGCCCCGGTGGCGGCGCAAGGGCTACGGCTCCTACCTGTTAAAAGAAGTATTGCGCAGCTTTGGCGGCTATGACCGGGAAACCGCCACCGTTTTTACCGCCCCGCTGCCGGAAAACGCCGCCGAGCTTGCCTTCTGGGGCAAATTCGGCTTTGCCGCCGAGGGCGGGCAGCTGGTGCGCCGCCGCACCCCGGATTTAACGGCGGTCAAGTTCGTGCAGGACTTTTTAGCCGCCCGGCTGGTGCACCCGCAGCTGTGCGTAGACGCCACCTGCGGCAACGGCGGCGACACCGCCTTTCTGTGCAATCTGACCGCCCCCGCCGGGCGGGTGCTGGCTTTTGACGTGCAGCCCGAAGCCATCCGCTCCACCCGCGCCCGGCTGGAACAGGCAAATGTGCCCGCAGAGCGATACGAGCTTGTCTGCGGCAGCCACGCCGACTTATTACAGTATGTGCAGCCCGGCACCGCCGATGCGGTCATGTTCAACTTCGGCTGGCTGCCGGGGGCAGACCACGGGGTGTTTTCCACCGCGCAGAGCAGCATCCCCGCCTTGCAGGCGGCGCTGCAGGCGGTGCGCCCCGGCGGCATCGTGAGTGCCATCCTGTACAGCGGGGCGGTCATCGGCTCGGACGAAAAACAGGCGGTGCTGCGTTTTCTGCGGGCACTTCCACTGAAAAGTTTCACCGTTCTGGTGTGTGATTTTGCCAATTGGGCCGAAACTGCCCCTCTGCCCTGCCTGATCCTGAAAAAATAACGAAAACGCTTGCATTATCACGCGTTTTCGTATAGAATAAGGTGCGTATGTGTAAAAGACGGGCTCGCCCTCTCAGGCGCTAACGCGCCAGCTCCCCCAAAGTGGGAGCCCTTGGCAGTCTACGCAGACTTCATCTCTTTGCCAAGGCCTCTCCCTTTGGGAGAGGTGGATTTGCGTAGCAAAGACGGAGAGGGTGAGCCCGGCAAAGTCCAACCGGACATACCGAATGCAAAAATCCACTTTCTGCTCCACAGCAGGTTTATCAGGAGATCTACAACTTATGACAAATCGTGAAGAGATCGAACGCCGCAGGACGTTCGCCATCATCAGCCACCCCGACGCAGGTAAGACCACCCTTACCGAAAAGCTGCTGCTGTACGGTGGAGCCATCAATCAGGCTGGTTCCGTCAAGGGCAAGCAGAGCGCCAAGCACGCCGTGTCCGACTGGATGGACATTGAAAAGCAGCGTGGTATCTCGGTCACCTCTTCGGTGCTGCAGTTCAACTACGCCGGTAAATGCGTGAACATTCTGGACACCCCCGGCCATCAGGACTTTTCGGAGGATACCTACCGCACCCTGATGGCGGCAGACTCTGCCGTCATGGTCATCGACGCCGCAAAGGGCGTTGAGGCGCAGACCATCAAGCTGTTCAAGGTGTGCACCCTGCGCCATATCCCCATTTTTACCTTCATCAACAAAATGGACCGCGAAGCCCGCGACCCCTTTGAGCTGATGGAGAACATCGAAGAAATTCTGGGCATCAAGACCTATCCCATGAACTGGCCCATCGGCTGCGGCAAGGAGTTCAAGGGCGTGTTCGACCGCAACGCACGCAAGGTGCTGGCTTTCTCCAGCGATGGCCGCGCCAACGGCGTGAAGAAGGTCAGCGAGACCGAAGCCGAGCTGGGCGACCCCGCACTGGATGAGCTGCTGACCCCCTATCTGCACCAGCAGCTGGTGGACGAGATCGAGCTGCTGGACGGCGCTGCCGAGGAGTTTGATCTGGACAAGGTGCTGCGCGGCGAATTGAGCCCCGTGTTCTTCGGCTCTGCATTGACCAACTTCGGCGTGGAGCCCTTCCTGGAAAACTTCCTGCGGCTCACCTCTGCCCCGCTGGCCCGCGTGGACAGCCTGACCGGCGAGCCGGTGGATCCCTGCCGGGACGAGTTCTCCGCCTTTATCTTTAAGATTCAGGCCAACATGAACAAGGCCCACCGCGACCGCATTGCCTTTATGCGCATCTGCTCCGGCAAGTTCGAGCGCGGCATGGAAGCCTACCATGTGCAGGAGGGCAAGAACATCAAGCTGGCCACCGGCACCCAGCTGATGGCGCAGGACCGCGCCATCGTGGACGAGGCCTACGCCGGTGACATCATCGGCCTGTTCGACCCGGGCATCTTCTCCATCGGCGATACCCTGTGCACCGGCAAAAAGAAGGTCCAGTTCGCGGGCATCCCCACCTTCTCCCCGGAGCACTTTGCCCGCATTGAGCAGAAGGACACCATGAAGCGCAAGCAGTTCGTGAAGGGTATGGAGCAGATCGCGCAGGAAGGCGCCATCCAGATCTTCCGCGAGGTCGGCGGCGGCATGGAAGAAGTGGTGGTCGGCGTGGTCGGCGTATTGCAGCTGGAAGTGCTGGAGTACCGCCTGAACACCGAGTACAACGTGGAGATCCGTATGCAGCAGCTGCCCTTTGAGCAGCTGCGCTGGGTGCAGAACGATCCCGACACCTACAACCTGCGGGATCTGGACCTGACCAGCGACACCAAGGCTGTGGAGGACATGAAGGGCAACCGTCTGCTGCTGTTCACCTCCGACTGGGCGGTGCGCTGGGCAGAGACTCACAACGAGAGCTTGCAGCTGAGCGAGTTCGGCAACATCTGATAAAAGAGCGCTGCGGAGTGCACCTGCGCTCCGCAGTTCTTTTTTATAGAATAAAAAACACAACAAAGTATGCCAGACATTGGAATGAGGGTTCCCATTGCGGGGAACACTGCTGGCATGGAGGGTAAAGTGTATGCAGAACATCAACATTGGCAAAAGCGGCATTTCCGTGCCGTTTCTGGGCATGGGTACATGGGCCATCGGCGGCGGTGCATGGTGGGGCGATAACGACGATGCACTGTCGGTAAAGGCCATTCAGACCGCCGTGGAGCAGGGCATCCAGTGGATCGACACTGCGCCCATCTACGGGCTGTACCACAGCGAGGAAGTGGTGGGCGAAGCCATGAAGCACATCGACCGCGACAAGGTGGTGCTTTCCACCAAGTGTGGCTTGGAGTGGCGGCACGAGTCCCCCATCCTGCACAAGGTGGTGGACGGCGTGCAGGTGTACCGCGACCTCTCCGCCAAGGGCATCATCGAGGACGTGGAGGACAGCCTGCGCCGTCTGCACACCGACCATCTGGACGTGCTGTACACCCACTGGCAGAGCCCGGACTTCGGCGTATATCCGCTGGAAGAGACCATGGAAGCCATGATGAAGCTGAAGGAGCAGGGCAAGATCCGCGCCATCGGCGCTTCCAACGTCACCTCCGACATCATCCGGGGCTACTGCAAGTACGGCCAGCTGGACGTCATTCAGGAAAAGTACAGCCTGCTGACCCGCCGCATTGAAAAGCAGCTGCTGCCCACCTGCAAGGAGCTGGGCGTCTCGGTGCAGGCGTACTCCCCGCTGGAGCAGGGTCTTTTGACCGGCAAGGTGACCATGGACACCACCTACCCGGAGGGCAGCACCCGCAACACGAACCCCTGCTTCCAGCCCACCCGCCGGGCACAGGCGCTGGAACTGCTGGCAAAGTGGAGCGACCTGACCGAAAAGTACGACTGCACCATGGCGCAGCTGGTCATCGCCCTGACCGCCCGCATGATCCCGGGGCTGCACGTTCTGTGCGGTGCCCGCAAGCCGGAGCAGGTACTGGATAACGCCGGTGCCATGCACATCAAGCTGGACGGTGCCGACGCCGTCCGCATGAAGTGGGACGTGGACGCGATCTCCTGACACTATCAGATCATCTTATTTCAGAGGAACATCGAAAACATTTCGATGTTCCTCTTTTTGTTTCCATAGCAATTGTATTTCGATACCGGTTTCCGTACCTATTCTATCTCTTGGGTAAAATCCGCTACATTCCCTGCTAGAATTCATAATTGTGACTTATAATCCGTTGTCTTATTTACAACATCTTTTTACACTGGTAAAAAAGGAGGTCTCTCATGCCAGATATCAAACTTCAAGTCGGTCAGCGCATCCGGGAACTGCGCACCGATCTTGGTTTCAGTCAGGAACGCTTTGCGCTTAAAATCGAGATGGATCGCACCTACCTTGCTTCCGTAGAAGCTGGGCATCGCAATATCTCTTTGCTCAATCTGCAAAAGATCGTTCAGGGGCTGGATATTTCTTTTTCCGAATTTTTTGATGGCATTTTCTGAACCAAAGGAGCTTTTTATGGATACTGTTTCTATTACACTGAACCACAATATTACATTGTTGAGCAACGCTCCAATTATCAACACCAAAGCTTCTGAAGCTTATGTTTCTGTCAAATTTGACTATGGTTCCTCCATCTGGACTGGTTATGTTCCCATTGAATACCGCCGCACCGGTACATTTGTCGATTTTAACGACAGGAAATCGCTCTACCTTTATTTAAATTCCGTCTATGTTCAGATGAAACCCGAGCATCTGCTTCTCTGGAAACAACAGCAGCTCGACTTCTGGAAAACAAAACCAAAAGCCACTACCACAAAGGAGTTTTTCGATACGCTTTCTGAAGGCGGTTGGAAATGTGGTAGTTGTGAAATGCCACGGAATCCTAATCCTCAGCGAAGAATTCAAGACCTGAAGGACTTTGGTTATACCATTGCCACCGATCTCTCTCGTTACTGCCCTCATTGCCAGCGCAATACCAGCCAACGAATGTTACTTCCTCTTCCCCGTATATCTATCGATGGCAATGGTTACGAAACCTGGTCTCCTCAATTACGCAGCCGTATTATCCAAATTCTGCATTCCGTTGATGTTTACGAAAACTCGTTTAACCGAAACTGCCTGCCAGATCATAAATTCCCCGAGATTCGTTGGGACGATTCTACAAAATCTGAGAATCCAGATACAATGACCGATACAGAGATCTGTGCCAAATTTCAGCTTTTGACCAATCAACGTAATCTACAAAAACGCGAGGTCTGCCGTCATTGTTATCAGACTGGCGAACGAGGCGTTCTTTTTGGTATTTCTTTTTTCTACGCTGGCGGTTCTTTGTGGGATCCCTCAATTCCATCAACTGGAAAATGTGCAGAAAAAGGCTGTGTCGGCTGCGGCTGGTACGATATTTCGCGCTGGCGTGATGAATTGAACCGTTTGCTTCTTGAACAGGGTTGACATAAAGCAACAAATCTTCCCCTTGTCTGTCCGCGTCTCTCCATGGTATAATATAGTTTGTATACTTCATTCAGAAAGGGGGATAACTCATATGATCCGCACTGTTGGCAGCGTTTGTTCCGGCATAGAAGCCGCTTCAGTTGCATGGGTTCCCCTCGGTGCAAAATTTGTGTGGTTCTCTGAGATTGCTGAATTCCCGTCTGCTATTCTACGCACCCACTATCCTACCATACCAAATTGTGGCGATATGACCAAACTTCCCGGTGCGATTCTACAACGTAAGATTCCTGCTCCTGACATTGTCTGTGGCGGTACTCCCTGTCAGGCTTTTTCCTTGGCTGGACAGCAAAACGGTCTGAACGATGACCGCGGTGATCTCACACTACGCTTTGTTGACATCATTGATGCTGTGGATACGATCCGCAAACAGGATAGCCTTTCCCCTTGTACGGCATTTTGGGAGAATGTAGAGGGTGTCCTGAGCGATAAAACCAATCCGTTCGGACACTTTCTAGCTCGCCTTGCCGGGTTGGAGCAAGTACCCTGTCCCGTTGGAAAACGCTGGCCAAGCGCTGGTCTGTTGCGCAGTTCCGTACGCAACATTGCGTGGCGTGTTCTGGATGCAAAATATTTCGGTTTACCTCAACAACGTCGACGACTATATGTAATTGCCGGTGGATGTGATTTTTCTCCCGAAAATATTCTTTTTGAATTCCATCAAGCACCTAGCCTTCAATATCCTGATGTCCCCCTTGTTTTTGAAAAAGAGCAGCATCATTTTGAAATTTTTCGTGCCTATACCGATTGTCTTTATGCTGCCTATGGTACTAAATGGAACGGCAACGCTGCCGCCTACAACGGTTCTCTGTTCGTAGTGCAAGATCATCGGATCCGTCGGCTATCTGTACTGGAATGCGAGCGACTAATGGGTTTTCCTGATAACTATACTGCACTTCCATCCTCTAAAAAGACGAACCGCTATCAGGCTGTCGGAAATTCTTGGGCTGTCCCTGTAGTGCGCTGGATCGGTGAGAGGTTGATTCAGTCACCGGTTTCTGCTTTTGAGATTGCAGCAGATGCGCCTTTTCTGGAAAATCGTGTGTGTAATTTTTCCGACACTGCTGTCTTTTTTGATTTTGGGAAAGACGCTCTGATTCCCATTTCTGACACCGCCTTGCTCAATTGTACCGCTGCACCGGAACACTGCCGTTTTTCTTCTCTGGAAGATATCGTATCACCTGATGCTCCAGAGGATATCTATATTTCTCCGGTTGGTTGTTTTGGCATTGTCCGCCGCAAACGAGAACGCAATCTTTCCATCAACTCCCGTTTGGAAGAAGTTTTGCTCTCTATATCCAGCCAGATGTCTGCCTCGGAAATAGAAAAACGTTCCCGTGTACAGCAACGTGGCCGATTCAGTACACCATCCCTTCATTCACCTTCTATCGAACAATTGTCGCTTTTCTGAATATGTCAAAAGGCCCCCGACCATACACGGTCGGGGGCCTTTGCTGTATGTTGCGATAAAAATATCACGTTTTTGCTTCCAGCATGGTCTGGATACGGGTCTTGGCGCGGTAATAGGTCACCCGCGCCCATGCGGCATTGTGACCAAAGATCGCCCCGATGCGCTCAAAGGGCAGCTCGCCGAACACCCGCAGGCTGAAAACCTCCTTGTAGGGTTCTTCCAGCGCGTGCAGGCACTGGTGCACCGTAAAGGCGGCATCCTTGTCCACCAAAAGCTGCGCGATATCCGGGCTGTCGGCGGCTTTTGTTTCGGCATCTTCCAGCGGGGCGGCGTGCTTTGCGCGGCGGCAGTGGTCGTAGTAGGCGTTGCGCGCCACCGTAAACAGCCACGCCCGCACATCCTGCCTGCCGTCATAGTCCTCAAGGCCGTCCAGCGCCCGGAAAAAGGTCTCCTGCGTCAGCTCCTCCGCCAGCGTCTCGCTGCGGGTAAGCCCCTGCAAAAACAGGCAGACGTCCCGGAAGTAGAGCCGGTAGATGGTTTCAATGTCCATAGGCATCACTCCGGCCATTCGACCTCATCCCATGCCACAGGCTCGCTGCCCACCGCATACCATGTGCCGTCCTGACCGTTGAACATCACCGTCATATCCGCTGCATCCACCACCGCCGAGCGGTCAGTGCGCATCCATCCGGTGCAGCGGAGAAGGTCTGTGTCCTTTTGCAGCAGCTTGTCAAGGGCATCGTGCACCCACGGAATGCGGTAGCGGATGACCTCGTAGTGCCCATCGGCATGGGTCGGCTTCAGGTATACGTCCTCGGCGCAGGTCTCCAGCACCCAGCCGTTTGCACTGTTTTCAGCCTGCTGGTAGTAAGCCTGCAATCGTGCATCGAAAAAGGATACCCGGTCACAGGCGGTGTAGCCGTACCAGCCAAAGCCGCACACCGCAGCCAGCGCCAACGCTGCCGCAAAGCTGCACAGCATGGTGCGCAGACGGCGGCGGTTCAGGCTGCTGCGGATGTTTTTCAGCGGTGCATCCAGCTGGGGTTCCGGCTGCACAGGCACCGGCTTTTCCATCCGTTCCAGCTCTGCACGGCAGGCGGGACACGCTGCAAGGTGCTGCTCCACCAGCGCACTGCTGGCGGGGCTGGCAAGCTTTTCGGCGTATAGGGGCAGTAGATCGCGGATCACGTCACATTCCAGCTTCATGGTCATTTCCTCCTTTGCGGGCTTTCGTGTGCCCTTTCACCCCAATAACGCACAAAGAGGAAAAACGTTACAAGATTTTTCAGTTTTCCTTCCAGAACAACCCGCCGGAGGTCTGGAACAGCAGGCGCGGGTTCACGCTTCTGCTGCCCAGCTTGAAGTCCATGGTCAGCTCTTCGCCCAGTACGCCCACAGCCTGCCCCTTTTCCACGGTCTGTCCCTTGCTGACCGAAAGCTCCTGCAAGCCGTATAGGTAGCTACGCAGCCCGCAGCCGTGGTCGATGACCACCGTATTGCCGGTAAGCGCAAGATCGCCCGCAAACACCACCGTGCCGTTGGCTGCGGCGCGGCAGGGCGCACCGGGGATGGTGTACAGCTTTGTGGAGTTGGAGCGGCTGCCCTGCTGGCCGTCCGTTACTTTGATCTGCCCGTAGTCCACCAGGGTCATGGAGTCCTCAGCCGGGGGCACAAAGCCGCCCTGCCACTGCTTGGCGGTGGCGGCAGCTTCGTACAGCGGCCAGATGGCGCTGCGGAACTGGGCGTTGGCGCTCTCCGCAGCCGGCTCTTCGGCTTCCACCTCCACCGTGCCGAAGTCCTTCGGCAGCACGGTCAGGGTGCGGGTGATGGTCTCGCCGTTCACCGTGATGTTCACCTCGTGTCCGCCGGAAGAGGCGTTATACGCCGCCGGGATATAGGCGCGCCAGCCCTCGGCGGCGCGTACGCACTGCACGCTGCCAAGGTCAGTCTCGATGGTGGGCACGGCGTCCCCGGTCATGCCAGAGATGCGCACGCCCACCGTGCCGCCCTGCTCCACCCGCTCGGCGGAAAGCTCCACTTCCGCGCTGGCCTGCAAGGTGAACCGGAAGCTGTACCGGTACCAGCCCGTGGGCTTTGCGGGGCGCTCCAGACCTAAGTTTTTGCGCAGCTGCCCGGTGCTGCCGCCCTCGAACTGGGTGATGACCCCGCCCTTGGGCACACGCCATGCGGTCAGCTCCGCCTTATACTCGCCGTTCGCGGGGAAGAGGAAGCTCTGGTACTCCCCTGCGCTGCCCGCAAACAGCACATCCCCCGCCGCATTCTGGATGGTCAGGGCGGTGTAGCCCGTCCAGTCCGGCAACATCAGCTCCGGGTGGGCGGTGTACAGCACCCCCAGCTTCTGCACGGTCAGGGTGGCGGGGCTGGCAAAGACCTTATCCAGCTTGCCGCCCAGCAGTGGCACCTGCCAGCAGGAGCCGTTCGGTTCCAGCGCCTGCCCGCCGCACTGCGCCGCACTGTCCGGGCAGCCGCCCTCGGTGGTAAAGGCATAGCTTACCCCCATCACAGCCGCCAGCAGCACCACCACACCCAGTGCCACACTGATGATCCAGAGCAAAAAACGCTTCATGTTCCTTCTCCTTATGTACAAAAAGGGCGCACCGGGACAGTCCGTTCAGACAGACTGCTCCGTGCGCCCCGATGCGCTTATCTTCCCGGCAGTTTCCGGTATTCAAGGATCATTCTGCCTCGGTCTCGTCCTCAGCAGCAGCTTCCTCCGGCTCTACGGTAGTTGCGTCATCCTCGCCAAACAGCAGACGCTCGTATTCGTCCAGCTCCTTCTCGCGGCGGTTCAGGTAAAGTGCCACAGCAGCCAGCGCACCAGCCACAGCAGCCAGAACAGCGATCACAGCGACCAAGCAAGATTTTTTCATAGATTCAGTACACTCCTTTTTGCAGTTGAAACGTTGTTTCAGCTTGATTTTTCCAGCGGGCGTCCCGCAAAAGGATCTTGATTCAAGCGGCGATCAGCGCCGCCTTGCAGCTTTTATTATACCCGTTCCCGCCCAAAATTACAACCGTTGCACCCCAATTTTCACGCCCTGAAGGTGCTGCGTGGCGCAGTTTGGGCAGTGTGCCGGTTTTGGCGCGGTTCATTACAGCAAATTGCCAAAGTCACAGCAGCAGCGGCTTATATGCCCGGAACGCCCCGGGCAGGGTGTAGGTGGTGCGCAGCTGCTCCCGGTTTGCCCAGACATAGCCCGCCGGGGCACTCTGCGCCGGAACGTGCAGCTGCACGCCGGACATGAGCCACTCGATATGGGTAAAGATGTGCTTTGCGGCGGGCAGGGCGGCGGGAGCTGCCGTGCCGGTGTCCAGCCCCAGTGCCGTAAGCCGCGCCAGCACCTCGGCCTGCAAAAGATGCTCGTCCTCCCACAATACCGGCTGCCACAGCCCGGCCAGCAGCCCTTTTTGCGGCCGCTGCTGCACCAGAAAGCCCGCCGGGCTTTCCACCAGTGCCAGCGTTACCGGCACAAGCTTGCGGGGCTTCGGCTTTGCCTTCTGGGGCAGCTGGGCGGTGGTGCCCGCCGCCCGGGCAAGGCAGCTTTCCGCCAGCGGGCACTGCCCGCACAGGGGTGCGCCGTTGGGCACGCAGACCAGCGCGCCCAGCTCCATCAGCGCCTGATTGTAGTCCCCGGCCTTTTCCGGCGGCTGATGCTCCATGACCCGGGCGGTAAAGGCCTTTTTTACCGCCGGTTCTGTAATCACGCCCGGGTCATTATACAGACGGGAAAACACCCGCAGCACATTGCCGTCCACGGCGGGCACGGGAAGCCCGAAGCTGATGGACGCGATGGCTCCGGCGGTGTACTCCCCGATGCCGGGCAAAGCAAGCAGGGCGGCGTAGTCGGCGGGCAGCTGCCCGCCGTACTGCGCACAGACGAGCTTTGCGGCCTTTTGCAGGTTGCGCACCCGGCTGTAATAGCCCAGCCCCTCCCACAGCTTATGCAGCTTTTCTTCCTCGCAGGCAGCAAGCGCGGGGATATCCGGCAGCGCTTCCAGAAAGCGGTAGTAATACGGCAGCACCGCCGACACCCGGGTCTGCTGCAGCATCACCTCACTGAGCCACACATGGTAGGGGGTGGGGTCCTCCCGGAAGGGCAGGCTGCGGCGGTTCTTGTAAAACCACTCCAAGAGGGCAGGCGAAATGTTTTCCACTTGTTTTGTGCTCCTTGTTGAAAAGATAGGCGTTTTTGATTGAAAATGGCCGCCGCGTGCGCTTTGGCCATTATCAGCGGAAGAATTATTTTAAATTTCGGGTTTCAGGAAAGTCTGCGGACTTTCCTGAAACCCATTTTCACGGGAGGGGACGTAGAGGAAACCGGCATTTGCAGCGCCGCTTTCTGCGAAAGTGCGGCGCTGCGGTTAGCGTCCTCGCCCTCTCCGTCTTGGCAGTCCACGCAAAGTTACCGGTTTCGCCAGAGGCTCTCCCTTTGGGAGAGCTGTCACCGAAGGTGACTGAGAGGGCGAGGCCGTTCATCGAAGGCTCTTCCGTCCAACCAAAAACGGGCCGCTGCGGAATGCAGCAGCCCGGTAAAAGTATGCGTGCTTCTCAGAAGCCGTATGCGGTGCGGGGGAAGGGCAGCACGTCACGGATGTTCTGGATGCCGGTGAGGTACATGATCATGCGCTCAAAGCCCAAGCCGTAGCCTGCGTGCTCCACGCCGCCGAACTTGCGCAGATTCAGGTACCACTCGTAGTTGGTCTTGTCCATGCCCAGCTCGTCCATGCGAGCCACCAGCTTGCCGTAGTCCTCTTCACGCTGGCTACCGCCGATCAGCTCGCCGATGCCGGGCACCAGCATATCTGCTGCTGCCACAGTCTTACCGTCGGCATTCTGCTTCATGTAGAAGCTCTTGATCTCCTTGGGGTAGTCGGTGACAAAGACCGGCTTCTTGAACACCACCTCGGTCAGGTAGCGCTCGTGCTCGGTCTGGATATCCACGCCCCACTCCACGGGGTACTGGAACTTCTTGTTGTTCTTTTCCAAGATCTCAATGGCTTCGGTGTAGCTGATGCGGCCGAACTCGCTGTTTGCCACCAGCTCCAGACGCTCGACAAGACCCTTGTCGATGAACTGGTTGAAGAAAGCCATCTCGTCCGGGCAGTTGTCCAGCACATAGCGGATGACGTACTTGATCATGGCCTCGGCGTTGTCCATGTAGCCGTTCAGGTCGCAGAAGGCCATCTCCGGCTCGATCATCCAGAACTCCGCAGCATGGCGGGTAGTAAAGCTCTTCTCGGCGCGGAAAGTGGGGCCAAAGGTGTACACCTTGCCGAATGCCATCGCCATGGCCTCGGCTTCCAGCTGACCGGAAACGGTCAGGTTGACCGGCTTTTCAAAGAAGTCCTTGCTGTAATCCACAGCGCCGTCCTCGGTCTTGGGCACATTGTCCAGATCCAGCGTGGTCACGCGGAACATCTCGCCTGCACCCTCGCAGTCGGAGGCGGTGATCAGCGGAGAGTGGGCGTAGACAAAGCCGTTCTCCTGGAAGAACTTGTGGATGGCGTAGGCAGCCACGCTGCGCACGCGGAAAGCGGCGTTGAAGGTGTTGGTGCGGGGGCGCAGGGTGGGCATGGTGCGCAGATACTCCATGCTCATCTTCTTTTTCTGCAGCGGATACTCGTCGGCGGGGCAGTCGCCCAGGATCTCGACGGAATCAGCGTTCAGCTCAAAGGGCTGCTTTGCCTGCGGAGTCAGCACGATGCGGCCCACGACGCGCAGGCTGCTGTACAGGCCGGTGTGGACGACCTCATCGTAGTTTGCCAGCTTGCCGGCTTCCAGCACGACCTGCAGGGTCTTGAAGCAGCCGCCGTCAGACAGGGCGATGAAGCCGATGTTCTTGGAGTCGCGGATGTTCTTTGCCCAGCCGCATACGGTGACGACCGTACCATCGGCGGGGGTGTTCTTGTACAGCGAAACGATCTCAGTGCGTTCCATTTTCAGATTACCTCCGATATAAAGTAAAAAGACAGCTTTTCTCCCTGAAAGTTCAGGGCGAACAAGCTGTCTTGTAATGTCCGCGGTGCCACCTGAATTACCGGAAGTGTCCGGTCGCTCACGCGCTCAAGTAAAAGCGCTGCTCCGTTAACGCTGAGCCTGCGGCGCACCTACTGGCGGCGCATTTTTCTCACTGCGCCCTGTTCAGTTTGCTGCTCCCGGGTGTTCGTTCACGCACCGTCCGCGCACGGCTCCCAGCTCTGCCGCGCTCTCTGTGGCGTTGTGATGCGCTACTTTTCCCAATCACTGCATTTACCATTAAAATATAGCACTTTGCCGCCGTTTCGTCAAGCATCCGGGCCAAGCAGGGCCTGCACAAGGCCGTTGGCCGCCAGCTGCCCGGCGTAGAGGGCCTCGTTGAGGTTATTGCCGTGGCCTCCTATCTCGATGAGCAGACTGCCGGTGGTGAGGTCCTGATTATAAAAGCGGTAGCTGAACAGCACAGGCCGGGTGAACCCGGGGTACATCCCCTCCATGCTCCGCTCCCATGCGGCGGCGAAACGGAGGTTCTGCCGCCAGCCCGGCAGCCGGACGCTGCCGCCGTTGTCGCACCCGCAGATGATCATGACCTGCGCGGCCTGCCGCCCGTCCACGGTGCAGACCGGGGCCATCCGGGAACCTCCCTCTGTCTCGATGGCGTCCCGGTGGACGTCCAGCACCACCTTGATGCTGGGGTACTGGGCCAAGTACCGCTGGACGACGGCCCGGCTGTTCTCGTAGCTGCCGGTGTAGCTGGGGTAGTCGTTCAGGGTCTCGTCGTGGAGAGTGTTCAGCCCGGCGGCGTTGAGGGTGTCGGCCATCACCCGGCCCACGGCACACATATTCAGGTTCGTGTCGGTGGTACGGGCGCCGTCGCCGGGCGAATACCACAGCCCCGCCGAGAGGCGGTAGTCCTCGGTGGCGTGGGTGTGCATGATGAGGATCTGCGGGTCAGGGCTGTCCTTTTCGACGCCAAAGGGCAGTGGGTCCTGTATCTCTGCCGCGATGTCCGCCGCAGTCTGCCGGGTGTTGTTCTTGATGCTGCCCGCGCCGCAGGCAACGTACTTTTCACCGCTGCCTTGCGGGTAATTTTTTTCAATCACTGCGCCCGCACCTTCGGGCCGGGCGTCGTCACCCAGAAGCTCCACAAGATAGCTTTCGATGCCGCCTGTTGGGGCGGCGGCTTCGGGCTGAGAGGCGGCAGTCCCGGTGCTTTCAGGGGCGGCTTCGGCCACAGATGCGGCCTCCTCCTGTGCCGCGCCGGAGACGGCCTTTCGGCTCAGGGAGAGCGCCGTCTGCGCCGCCGGGACAGGCCCGGCGATGACCGCCGCCAGCCCCAGCACAAGGCTGTGGGCCATGATGGTCAGAGCCGCAAAAAGGGCCGCTGCGCCCAGAAAGGGCAGCAGATGGCTCTGCCCGGCCTCGCCATAGCGCATAGACTGCCCCCTCCCCTTTTGTTTTATCCATACAATATGATGGACGGCCTGGTTTTATCCCACCAGCCAGCAGAGCTGGGCGATGCTGAGCCTCGGCTGCAAGGCGCGGTTGATGGCCGCGCCCAGCAGGGCGGCCCCGTGGGCGATGACGCTGTCCAGTTCCCGGGGCGTCACCACGAGGTCTTTGCCCTCCTGTGCCATCATCAGGGTGGGGATGCCCGCCGCGATGACCGGCAGGCCCAGACGGGCCGCGTCCAGATGCTTGCTGCTGCCGGGCTGGGCCGGGCAGAGGCCGGTGTCGGAGAACTGCAGCGTCCGGCCCAGACGCTGGGGTTCCGACGAGCAGAGGCTGTCCACACAGATGAGGGCCGTGGGCCGCACTTCCCGCACCAGCGCACCGGCCAGCTGCTGCAGGCTCAGACCGGTGGACGCCGAGACGCCCGGGGCCACCGCCGCCACCGGGCGGATGCCCTTCACCGGCGGACGGCCTGCGCCCATCGTGACAAAAATTTTCTGGACGGTGCGGGGGCCGAGGGCGTCGGCGGTGACCCGGCGGTTGCCCACGCCCAGCACCAGCACCGGCCCCTCCGGCGGCAGAAGCGCCCGCAGCTCGTCCGCTGCCTGCTCGATGACCTCGGCGTCCCGCTCGTCCAGCACACTGACGCTGGGGACTTCCAGCGTGACGTACCGCCCCCGGGGCTTTTCGAGGCCCTCCCGGGCGATCTCCACCCGCGTCACCGTCACGCCGCCCCGTTTTGCCGTGGCCGCGCGGACTCCGCCGGGCAGGTCAGTCGTGGCCGTGTAGAGCTCGTCCGCCATATCTGTCAAGCGCATGATTTTCCCTCTTTTCTGCTCTGTTTGCCGCCAAAAAGCCGGTTTTGGGGCCTGGCGGCACAAAAAGTATGGGAAAATCAAAACTTTTTGAAACAAAAATTGAAAAAATGCTTGCGCTGGAACGGCAAATATGGTATCATAAGGTGCGCTGTTATAGGTAGCCAAGGAGGTGGAACGAATGCCTAACATCAAATCTCAGAAGGACCGCGTCGTGCAGGCTGCTGCAGAGCAGGCTCACAACAAGGCCATTAAGACCAACCTGAAAACAGTCGTCAAGAAGGCAGACGCTGCCATCGATGCGAATGCCGCTGACAAGGACGCAACCGTCCTGGCTGCTGTTTCCGCGATCGACAAGGCTCGCGCTAAGGGTGTCATCAAGAAGAACACCGCTAGCCGCAAGATCAGCCGTATGGCAAAGCGTGCTAACAAGAACGCTTGATCGCAGTTTGATTGACGAACAAAACCCCTGTACCGGGACCCCGGTGCGGGGGTTTTTGTTTTTTATTTTTCCGGGTGCGGGGTCGGTCAGATTGCTGTTGCCGCAGGGCTGATTTTTTCTTTAAGTGGGGTTTCGCGCCAGTGGCGCGGGGGTAGAGCGCGGTTACGCGAGGTTAAGTTCTCTTTTGCGTGCCAAAAGAGAACCAGAAAAGCACCCGCTACTTTCGAGGCGCGGGAGGCACGAGAAAGGGGCTGCTCGCCCCTTTCAGACCCCGAAGGAGTTGTCGAAGCCCAAAAATGCTAGCCGCTTCGCTAAACGC
>ENA-UESE01001004-UESE01001004.1-human-gut-metagenome-genome-assembly--contig:-NODE-1004-length-25582-cov-6.791884_pt1 | contig 25582 bp, 22 predicted proteins | sample MGYA00242995_ERZ507996 | MGnify/ENA primary metagenome ERZ507996 (study PRJEB26167, sample SAMN06115489) | human gut metagenome | host: Homo sapiens | place: China:Sichuan | collected 2015-04-15... | reverse complement strand
CCAATTTCCATTCAGGGTATTTTTCATGGATTATATGCATTGCTTCGATACTGTCAGTTATATGCTTTCCTGGCGTCAAACGGCACACCATACCAAAAACACACGCTCTACCTTCATGCCTAGGTTTCGCTACTGCATCTGTATAAAGATGAATGACCTTTTCATTCTTTTCTGGTAATCCGTGCCATTCCTTTTTCACAGAAGGACTTTCCATGCATATATAGTCTGCATTTGAAGCCATATATCGGATCAATTTACCCGACAGCGTCGTGAACTTGCTTTTGGTTCCTTCCTTTTCAACGTTTCCATAAACGAAGTAATTTACTTCCATCCCCTTCGCTTTAGCAGCAAAATAAGGAAGAATCATCTTATCCGCAATCCAGAAGTAAGCTGGCTGTCCTTTCTGCCCAATTCGGATAATAGCCCCCATCATTTTTAGTTGCACACCAATAATTGAGAGCATCCTTTTAAATTTATTCGGATGGCGAACAATTGGAAAAGAAATCAGCTGTATATCATTCAAATCACTTTCCACACTAAGGTTTCCACCTATTACTTGTATGGACTCCACAGATGGTTTTATTACCCGCAAAAACTTACTTAGTGTTACTTCTGCAGAACGATTTGCTGCTATCATTGGATTTGTCACAACGATGATTTCTTTTTTGTTCATCAGTTCTCCATCCTCAACTTTACTCAATCGATTTAAAGATTTGTTCTACCTTTGCTGAATACTCACAATTAGACATCTGGCTTGCAAATTCAATGCCAGCCTTTTTATACTCTTCTTTTCCCTCTAAAATTTTTACCACTGCATCTGCTGCGCTGTCAACATCATCCTCTGTAAATGTAACACCGTCTCCGCTCACACGAATAAATTCCTCTGCACCTGCTGCATTACACGCTACTACAGGAACTCCGGCAGCGGCTGCCTCCAAACCAGCAAGAGGGAATCCTTCAAATGCCGATGGAATAATTAGCATATCAATCATTTTCAGCAGGTTCGGAATATCATTCCGGCGCCCCAAGAAGGTAGCACTCTCTTTTAGCCCATACTGTTCAACTTTTTGATTTAACTCTTTCATGTATTCCGGTTCTCTGCATTCACCAGCAAAGACTCCAACAGCATCATACCCTTCTGCTCGGAGTTTCTTTAATAATTCAATTGTAAACCATTGTTTTTTTGATTTCTGGATAAGTGCTACATGTCCAATTATGATTGTTTGACTCATTTAAACCATCCTTTTCAAAGGCCGCTCATGTCATGCAATCAAACACTCCATGTAAACCTTTGCTATAATTCTTGTAGCTATTTTGTTTACAGAACCGATATCCATTTTCCAGCCTATCATCAGGCTGGTTCATCACTCTAACCACAGCATCTGCAATATCTTCTTCCGAGTTGTTCGATGTGTACATTTCTCCAGTCTTAGCAGCCCTCATCAGTTCATTAGAACCACCACATTCTTGCGCAACAACATTTGTTTTTGCGCACATAGCCTCCATTGCCACCAATCCCAGTCCTTCATACGAGGGGACAATCACACAATCTGTTGCAGCCAGAATATCTGCTATATCAGACCGAAATCCCGGCGCATAAACATCATGTTCCAGACCATGTTCCCGGATATATGTATCAATGCTCTGCTTGTACTTCCTATCGGCTTCAGTAATGGTATTACCTATCATCATGCCAATGACCGAATGTCCGCGTTTTTTCATTTCATGAATAACCCTCACAAAGACATCCTGACACTTATTCTTGGTAATTGCTCCAATTTGAGTGAGTATCAGTACCCCCCCCCCTTGATTTTTCTTCCCAAGATATTTTCTACCTCAGTAAGAATCTGGTCTGGAGATCCATTTGCATACTTTTCGACATCAACAGGATTATAGAGCACCTTTACCTTTTTGTGCGCTGCTTCATTTACAATTTGATCTCCGACGCAGTTAGAGACTGCAATAATCTCACGGACTGACTTCCAGTTTCCGCAAAGGTTCAGCAATTTCTTTGTTGCTCCATCTAAGAAGATATGGTGCAAGTGCCAGATAACAGGCTTATGGGCCAGAGTTCCGCAAACTGCACTCCACGGAAGGGCTGCCGGCCCCGGTGCGTACAGAATATCCGGTTTATACTTACGAATCACACCAAGCGACTTCCATACATTTTTTACCGACATCCAACCGTAGCGGAAAATCACTTGTTTTCCCTTTACACCTGTAGGTAATGTCTGGTCCCCCATTAGAACATATGGGATATTCCGTTTTTTGAGTTCCTCTGACATCATTCCTTCTGCCGGAATTAGACAGCAAAACTCAAATTTATCTGACAGCATATCCATAACGGTCAGTGTCATTTTCTGACCACCAGATACTGTCGCCAGTGTTTCCCATACCAGAACTTTTTGCTTTTGCATTTATCTCTTCCTTTTTCCCAATGCTATTGGGCATACTCGATAAATCACTTCTGAAACAGCCAAGCACATTCCAATCGAAAGAATCGCAACCATAATGGATGCAACTAACGGATACGTTCCAATTAGCTTTTTACTTATAGGAAAGAGCCCGACAAAAAACAAAATCGGGAACTTATGCATTACCATGATTCCAACGGTATTTCTTCCAACATAATTAATTGGAGTCACACCATTTGGGAAACACATCGCAAGACTTACAAAGCCAACACACAGCATTGTTGCCATCACGAGAAAGTATCCAAAACCATGAGTTCCATAAGAGTCCGCATTGTACGAAACCTGTCCACTTCCGATTGTCATGAATGTTCCGACCGCAAGGCACCCTACTGTTACCGCGTTTTTCGCCAAAATACTTTTCCTAGTGAATTCATCCTTTACGCGCCCTATCACTTTTCCAAGTGCAAAGAACGGGAACATATAAATTGCCGTTTCCAATCCAAAGGGCAGATTGGGGAGCCTAATTTTTTCGTAAAGGATGAATGCCACTAGGACTGAAAGCAAAAACACCGTAATATTCCATTTCAGATCATCTCTGCATCTGAAAATCCAAAAAGCCATAAGCAGCAGTACAAATATCATTGGAATATACCACAGCGGCATATTCCAGCGCATCAAACCTGTCCCGCTGTTAGCATAGAGCATACCGATTACGCTCTGCAAAGGAGATACGTTGTACCCCCCCCCGACAGTTTTTTCCATTTTGCTGCCAAGTATTGCATAAAGAGCAATGCTGATGAGTGCAAAGCAGTAATACGGAATCATGAGTGCTCTGATTTTTTCTTTTAGAAATGTACCAAACTTTTTCTGTCCAACATGAAATACAATGCCAGAAGTAAGAACACAAAGCGGAACATGAAAGCTATATAGCCACGGGTAGACTACCGTTGCGTTTCTCAAAGTATGTCCCAGCACAATTGCGAACCCCGCAAATGCTCGCAACGTATCAATCCAACCGATTCGCTCCGCCTGTTTCATATCATTCTCCCTTTACCGCATCCATAATGACCCCATAAATATCGGTCATTTCATAGCTGTTCTTCTTCAGTTCAAAGTTGTTTGCAAAAATGATTGCCGTTCTCCAACGGTGACCACCGGGGGACATCATATACATAAAGCCGCCCTTCTCAAAGACATTTTTACCAAGTTCCCATTCGCCGCCCCAGCGTTCATCCATTTGGTAGATGATTTCCGGATACTTATTCAGGTACTGTCCATGATAGAAGGTGTTGGTACGAACAATCCACTCGAAGAGGTTCTTATCTTCGCCTTCAATCTTAATCGGCTTCAAATACTCAATGATTTCATCAGCCAGCTTGTCTTTGTCAGCAACATTGTCGTTGATGCGGATTCCGCCGTAGCTGTAATTCTTCAAGGCCGAAAGATCACTAAGGTACGCCTGTGTCTTATCCCAATCAAAATCGGCACTGGAGGCGAACAAGCTCTTCCACACAGGGAACTTCTTTGCCAGCTTCATTGCCCACTTCGGCAAACCAATGCCCTTCACAACACTTAATGCTGTCTTCTTGATGACCTTCTTAATCTTTTTCTTCGTAGAAGGCTTGGAACCATCTCCGCCACCCTTAGGTGCCAGATAGCCGCCACGACGAAGCAGCTCGTTAATTCTCACAGTATAGACCGGACGTGCACCATGACCGTGGTCACTAATAATCAAAAGCGGTGTATCCGGTTGTTTCTGCATCACTTCGCCAACATAGTTATCCATGGCGATGTACATGTCCCGAATCACATTCTCATGCTCATTGGGGCCAGGATACTCCGGATGGTTTGGATCGCAGTGCCGCCAGAAATCGTGCTGAATACCATCGGTCGTGGAGAAGTACGAGAACAGGACGTCCACATCCTCGTTCTCAATTGCCAGCCGAGTCAGCCTGATTTCTTCATTAACTTTTGCAAAGAACTCGTCCCGCAGAGCGGGAAGATCCTTTTCTGAGGTAAACTTTCCATCGGTGCCCAAAATATCAAACCGCGGATTATAGATGCTCTCCTTGTTCTGCGGATAGACACGAATCTTTCCCTCGTAAGGACGAGTAATCATCAAGCCGTTGATTTCCCAGCCTTCCTTGATGTTCATTGGCAGAATTACTGCACACGAAAGTCCCTGCTTGTTGAGTACATCCCAGAAAGCTTTGCCTTTAAAGGCACTGTCATCAAATACCAGCGGCTTATATGTATTCTCCTTTGCACCAACATTGACAAAGTTGATGATGCCATGCTCAGATGGGTCAAGACCGGTATAAATCGTGGACCATGCCGGAGTTGTATCCGCCGGGAAAACCGAGCGCAAGTGAGGGTAGTTATTCTTTTGCATCAAGCCATACAGATTGGGAAGTTTATCCTTGTATCGAACAATCACATCCCAGTCCATACCGTCAACGCCAAGAATTATCAGTTTTCGTACCATTTTCTACTCCTATCTAATCACTTGTTGAGCGGAGGCAGTACTTCATCAATGGCTGCCATGACTTCGTCCAGCATCTTCTGCTTATCCTGATCACCAGCGATCACTGTTGCATTGTACATTTCTGCAACCTTTTCATAACGGGGTTTACGGATTTCCAGATACAACGGGTCGGGAATGTCGTCCTTACGAGAGCAGCAAACTTCTACAGGAGTCTTGATATAAATAATTTTGTCCGGGCGCGGTGCATTCTTCCATTTACCATTCATGGTTTCTTCCATGTACTCTTCGCCCAAATCCAAGTTTGCCGCATAAGTCACGACATTATCATAGATGTAACGATCCACCAGCAAAGTAGTGCCGAAGAAACGCTTCAAACGAATTTTGAAGAAGATCTGCAATTTGAACTCAATGGTCGTTAGGAAAGAGAAAATCTTATAGGCACCGCCCTTGTTCGCATTCTTACGCAGGCTCTCCAAGTACGCCTTGTAGTCACCTGAAAAAGGATCACTATCCTTCTTCATTAAAATCTTTTTTCCGAGCTTAATAATTCCACGCAGGAAAACAATAACGTAAGCGGCTCGAACAATTTCAACCTTGTAGCCACGCTTTTTCAACTGTTCATAGGCATAGTCAATACTTGTTGATTTGCCGGAACCATCCAAGCCCATAAAGCTAATCATTGCCGGTTTCATGCATTTTCCTCCCGAACCATTCTTAACACACTCTGTGCTACATCCCCCCAGGAGCCTGTCTTTTCAAGCAGAGAATGGTCACTTTTTTTCTTAATTACTTCAGGCAAAACTTTATCCAGTTGCTCTGCATTGTCAACCAGAGTAATTGCACCTTCAGATCCTGTGATTTCATTCAGATTTTCAAAGCTCTTATACCCAATCACGGGGACACCGCAGGACAGTGCCTCCATTACAGAAAGCGGGATGCTAATTACAAACTCCGCAGACCTTGTTGGGAACAAATATGCATCCGCCATCTGATATACTTCTTCGACATTTTCCAAATAGCCCTTATGGATTTTCACCTTTGCATCATTCAGGACGCGGACCACATTCTCATCCTCAAACATTCCACTGGCCACTACCATTCGCTGCGCTGTATGTATCTTTGCAAAATCCTCCAGTCCACGTCCCTTTGAACAATGGCCCACATGAATAACAAGCGGCTTTGACGGGTCAAATCCGTACTTTTGTTTAAGCATCTTTTGCTGTTCTACTGAAACAGGTGCAAATTTATCCGCTTTGATGCCCACAGAAAACAATTTTTTCTTACAGCCTGAGACGACATTTACATTCTTCATATCACATTCTGTGATAGAGAGATAACTGCACTTCAATGGATGCTTATTGTTTCTCGCCATGAAATCCGAATCCGGCTTCTGTACCAAAATAATCCAAGTGTTTCTGCACATCTTCGTAACAATCGAAGCCAAGGTATACACCAGCTTGTTGGCACGAGCAAAAATCATCGTAACATCCGCTCGCCTGGAGTTCAGTACAATCTGCGGAATCTGCTTCAGGCCAGAATAAAGTACGGTATTCTCTTTTTCAAATTCTTTAGCCAAATGAGTCGCAACGTTACGCATACCCTCATTGACTTGTCCATTTACTGTTCCAATTACATGGATTACCATACTTCACCTCAGCACATTACTTCAGCAGACTATCTTTCAGACGCCAGAATGCTTTCAAACTTCTCTTCAGATCCTCCGGATCACGCAGACCACGAGCAAGGCGATGTCCAATGTACCACGGACGCATATAATACTTCTTTCGTGCATAAGCACAGAAGTCAACCAGCTCCTGAGCAGAGAGTTCCGGAGTGTTGATAATACAGTTCAACGTACCATCCTCATGGATGTACTCATCGTACTTACCATTAATATAGCCGTTGCTCTTCGCCCAGTTATATGCACCCGTTCCCGGATAAGGAATCAGCGGGAAGAACTGCGCCGTATCCGTCTTGAAGCGCATAGCTGCGGCTAACGTTTCTTTCATGGTCTCATGGGTCTCGCCCTGATTTCCTACCATGTAGCAAGCATGAATCATCAGACCAGCTTTACGAGCATTTGCAACATAGGCTTCAATCTGCTCAACAGTAGTGCCCTTGTGAATGTTCTTCAGAATCTGCTGGTTCACGCTTTCAATACCAGGGATAATCAGGTGGCAGCCAGCTTTCTTCATCAGACACATGGTCTCATAATCCAGATTCACACGAGCATTACACAGCCAGCGAATCTTCTTATTGATACCTTTCTGAATCATCATATTGCAGATTTCAGAAACACGCTGCTTATTAATAGTAAAGGTATCATCCTCGAACACGATTTCTTTCACGTCCGGGAAGTTGTTTACGATATACTCGATTTCACCAATGACATTTTCCGGACTGCGCAGACGATAGCGATGACCATGCAGCGTCTGAGGATAAACACAGAAGTTACACTGCGCCGGGCACCCACGTCCGGTGAAGATCTGAATAGACGGGAAAGCGGCTGCCGGGAAAACATAATCAGTCACACAGAGCCTACGCTTGATAAACTCTGCTGCGTAGGGAATCTCATCCAAGTCAGTAATATGCTCTGCGTCAGGGTTATGGACTACTTCACCATCATTGCGATAAGTTAAGCCACGAACGGTAGCAAGATCTGCGCCATCACGAATGGCAATAGCCGTATCACGCACTATGTAATCGTACTCATGGCGAGCCAAACCATCAATCAACTCGCTAATGCCCATAGTCTCATCCGGCGTCGCAGAAGGATGAGTGCCGACCAACATAGTGAAAGAGTTCGGATACATCTTCTTGATAATACCTGCAAACTCTACATCACTATAAATAGAAGGGGTACTGGTGTCGAACACAAAGAGCTTAGCATCCGAAGCTTCCTTCTTCACACGCTCCAGCGTCTGCTCCTTGTTCATCTGCTTAGCAGGAGCATCAATGAAGGCCACATCAAAGCCATTTTTTTCTGCTACACAAGCAGCATAAATCAGCCAAAGCGGGTAATACAAAACACCGCTATGACCGATAGAGGGACTTCTGGATTCACGAGAAAACTTGCCGTATTCAGCTTTAAACGGAGGGTTGATAAAACATACTTTCATTTTGATTCTCCTATTTTTATTTCAGGTTCTTGTATTTAAGCAGACCTTTCACCATATACCAACACTCATAATAAAGTGCTGCCAATGGGTTCAATCCGACATACCGATATGTATTCCAGTTCATCTTTGCGGCCTTGACCTTGTTGCCCGATTTCGATGATTTTGCTATCCGATAGATAAGCAGCGGCTCATCCACACCATAGGCCTTCCGACCTTCTTTGAGGATGCTGAGCCAAATTGCAAAGTCCTCGTGCATCCCATCGCCTACCGCATAGTACTTCGCATACAACTCTTTGCGGACAAGCGCAGAGGAATTGGAAAGCACATTCTGTTTCAGCAACTGACGATAAGTGACTTCTGCCGGAGCATGAAGATACCAATCAATTGGCCGCCCTTCCGAATCCATAAAAGCGGAACCCGTAAAAAGCAAATCTGCATTCGTTCTATTTTGAAGCTCAATCTGCTTTTCTAGCTTTTCCGGTGCCCACGCATCGTCACTGTCAAGTATCGAAATCCATGAACCCTTCGCCTCTTCCAAACCATGCTTGCGCGTATAGGACACGCCGCTGTTCTTTACATTAGAAATAAGCCGCACACGACTGTCCTTTGCCGCAATGCTTTTGACCAATTCCACAGTTCTATCCTTAGAGCAATCATTAACCACAAGCAGCTCAAAATCCGTGTAGGTTTGACGCAACACTGAGTTAATCGCCTGCTCTATTGTCTTTTCCGCATTGTAAGCAGCCATGATAATGCTTATCAAGCCGAACTCCTTATGTAACATCTTCCCTAGTCCTTACTCCTCTCCGCATATCAAAGATTACAGCCCAGACTCATTCTCCAAGAGTCTGAGCCGTTTTTTCTTATAAAGCTCTACTAATCGTCCTCAGCAGTGTGAGTCACACTGCCGCTATGCCTTGTTGAACTGGTGCACTGGGTCTCCACTTCGCTCTAAATTGCACCATTTTAATGTCCCTTTGTTATGGAAAGACCTTTGTTTATTCCCGACTCCACAAATCCTCAAAATATACCGTAGTATCAATGGTTTTCTGCATTTTCTACGTTCATATCATCGCGGTGGACTCTGGCATAAACTCAACCTACTGTAACAATCATCTGTGAGCCTTATTTCCGGCTCATCGTCCCGCAACAGTAACCGCTTCGTTTATGCCTGACTCCACAGAACTTCGAAATATGCCGTAGTATCAATACTTTTCGGCGTTTTGCTCATCTTTTCCGCTTCGGTGTACTCTGGTATAAACATCTCTTTACCGTAGCGTCCTAATGAGCAGCACATTCTTATCTTCAAGACCGATTTCAGCCCCGGATGATATTTTCACCGTCCTACAAAGCTCGCAGAATGATATTGTCATCGAAAGCCCTCTATTTATGCCTGATGTCACTTTTCTCGGATTTTCGTCTGGTTTTTGTCTATATTGCTACAAAATCAAACTATCCAGCCGTTAGTTTTTGCCACTCATGGCAGTCGTCTGACCCTCAGAAACTCCCTCGGTACTTTCAGGCATAAACAGGATTTTTACAGTGGCAAACATAATCTTAAAATCCTCTACAATGCTCGGATGAGCTATGTACATTAAATCCATAGTCAGCTTGTCGTAAGGAGTAGTATTGTACTTGCCATAAACCTGTGCATACCCAGTCAATCCAGCCTTGGCCTGCAGGCGCAGGGAGAATTCCGGCATTTCCTCACAGTACTGAACTGCAATCTCAGGGCGCTCCGGACGGGGGCCGACGATGCTCAAGTCGCCCTTCAAGATATTTATAAGCTGCGGCAATTCATCAACGCGGCAAGCACGAATGATTTTGCCAACGGGCGTGATGCGATCATCGTTTTCGCCACTGGAAAGACGGGCGACGCCGTCCTTTTCAGCATCGACCCGCATGCTTCTGAATTTGAGAATACCGAATTCTTTGCCATCCTTCGTTAAACGAATTTGCTTGTAAAATACTGGACCGTGATCCGTTGCTTTGATGGCAATAGCCGTCACAAGGAAGATCGGACTCAGAATCACAAGCGCAATAGCAGAAATGACAATATCCAGCAGTCGTTTTACAAACAGATACTCCGGCTGAGGATTATACCGGCCAACACGAAGCATCGGCAGGTGGAACATATGCATGTGATGTGCACCGGACATAATGGTGTCACCGATGCGTGGTACTACAAATACTGTAATGTTGTTTTCTACACAGTATTTCAGAATAATATTCCGATCATGGCTGTGGATGCCGCTCAAAAACACTGTGTTGATGCCGTCCAGCATGGAAAGATTCTCGATGCACTCCCCCGCCGTAGCTGTGGAGACCACTTTGTACTTGGCATCTAGACCGTATTTACCAATCAGCTGCTCCATACCGCGTCTGGTATCATAAATAACAGCTGTGGCCTGCGGCGGGAAGGTTTTAAAGTAGGCGTGGTGAGCGTTATAAGCCCAAATTGAGGCCATGATAACCTGCCCTACAAGGGCTGCCACGCCAGGAAGAATGTTAGGCAGGTGCTTGGACAGTAGCCAAATTACAATGTACATGATAAAGTCGCTGACCGCAGCCGCCAAAAATTGCTCGTAGATGATTTCAGAGATTCGCTGCATTGACATCAGAAAGGCGTCATATACGCGTCCAAAGATGATGAACAGTACAAAGAACAGTGCCACAACCAGGTAATCGCCCTTTGCGTAGTACGGCGATGCAACGCGCTTAGCATAGTATAGATACCAGCACATTGCAAATGGTATCGTCACAAGCACAGCATCTAACAGCTTTATCATCCGCAAAATCAAGTCATGCCTAAACCTTGTCATGTTCTTACTCCTCGTTCTTCTTTGCACACATATTATTTTCCATATTGCAATTGAAATCAGGGAAAGCCGTTTTGAGCCGCAAAAGGTATTCCCACAAATTACTCATGGAAAATCCTTAGCACAATTCAGCAGTCTACCAACGCAATATTTTCCCAATATATGTATTGATATAATAGCACACAATTCGACATTTATCAACAAATCGGATTCACTTTAATTATACAAGTACACAAATTCAGCACATTTTACAAATACACCCTTGTTCATAAGGTGAGTGATGCTAGAATTCGATAGATTGTTATATGTAGCAGTCAATTGATACACGATTCATATTTTGCTTAAAACGCAACTGATTCAAATAAAAACAGATTGCTGTGCTTGCAGCAATCTGTTTTCATTTGAATCAATATTAACTACTAACGCTCAGATCATCACCTGCGTCCGAACTTCTTCCGCTTCTTTGACGGGTGTTTTTCCTTGTTCAATTCACGCTGATACGCATCTTCAGAACTGAAACCAAAGATTCCTTCTGAGACCCGTTCAACCAGTGCCGTAAACATCTCGTAATCGCGCAAGTAGTTATTCCTTGCCTTGTCATCCATTACCTTAAAAAACCTCGCCATCAAACTCATGTATGCGTTATAGTCGCCATTCTGCGCAGCCTTGAGCAGGCATTCAAACCGCCTCGCAGATGGGGTCCACAGTTCTTTCTTTTTCATCTCAAACCAGCTTCTTTCTCAATTCTCTTGCAATTTTTCTTCGTGCCTTAGAAATCGTGTTGGGTCTAACCTTAAGATGCCTCGCCACAACCTCTATAGGATAATCCAAATAAGTACGAATAATCATTAGCTCTCTGGGTGAGAGCCTTTCCAATTCCTGCTTCAATGATACCAGAAGCTCTACTCGAGCGAATTCATCTTCCGCACGAACATCAATGACATCAGCCACATCATCAATATTGATAATAATCGGCTGATTTGCATTACCAGCAAGTCGCCTTTTCCCCTTGTTCCTATATCCAAGGAGACGTTTCTCTGACCTGTATTTAATTTCCTCTTTGTCTAACAAATCAAGGATATGGCTGTTGAACGAATTACTAAGCCAGTTCTTTTCTATCGTCTGGTTAAGCTGATTATAATTAGCCCATAAACGAAGTGTGCGCCAAAGTTCATACATTTCTAATTCAGTCATTTTGACCTCCTATAGCGATTTGAATTTTTTCGGTCAAATCACACCTAGGAGGTCCCCTGCTTCGAGCGCAACTAAGCAGTTTCACCACAAAATCACCTATCCCCTCAGTTACAATGGATTGCGTCGCTTAGGTGATTTGGGAATCGTATATATAAATTTCACAATTCCCGCATGTGGTTTATAAAGAAGGCCACCAGAGAAGCCAAAAAAAGACTTCTTAGGTGGCCTTCATACTGACTGTATTTAATTTACTATCCGCATCCAGTTGAATGATTCGTATCATACTACATCTGTCCGTATTAGTTATAATACAACCTTCAAACAAACCATTTCAACGTGTTCTCACTCTTTTTCTGTCGAACTTTGTTAAAATTCCAATAGAATTATATTCCAGTATTTATTTCAGGATTTTATTCCCGCACTCATTTTATCGACGCAGTCAATTATACTTGATGGATAATGTGAACAAGCCACAATTGGAAAGCCGAACAGAACATGCTGGATAGCTCTTGCAAAAACGAAGAAAAGCACGAACACTTCATGCCTCTTTCGGTACAAGAAGTTCGTGATTTTGTAAGCGCATAATAGGTTCTTCTATTCGCAATATTACTTTCTAACTACAAGGGCCTCTTTGCTTACTTCGGTAAGCAAAGAGGCCGCACATTCTGATATTGTCAAGTATTTAGAAGAAAAAATCCCTCTATACCAATTTCTGTGTTGGTGTAGAGGGTTGACATTCTAATGTTTGATAATATCCCATATAGGTTTGTAGTTCTCTGCAATATCCATGCCATCGTTAAACACCGCGATATAGCCTTCGAGTCCATGCTCATTAAGATAGCGAACAACATTATCCTTTGTCTGCTGAGCCAAATCTGCTTCGTCTTCGATAATTGCAATCTGCAGCATACCCGAAACCTCCCCATAGGATTTGCATTCTTTCTTTTCTGTCATCATTCTACCAAGTGCGACAACCAATGTCAAAAAGATTTTCTAGAGCACTTATGCAGTTTTTCAGTCAAAGCAAAAGGAGCGTCCGCCAAAGCAGACGCTCCTCTTTGTGTTTCTTGTGCTTTTTGTAAGCGTGCAGCTTACTTGCCGCTGCTGTTCAGGCGCGGGATGGTCTCAGTCTTCGTTTCATTGCAAACTGTGCAGGTATAGGTCTTGACGCCTTCTTTTTCAGCCGTAGGCTCAGTAGTCATGACACCGTTATCCCAAGTGTGGTCTTTCTTTGGCGTGAAATCGAAAGTGCTGCTCACATCACCGCAGACGATGCAGTAGATTTCGGTGCGACCCTCTTCCTTGCAGGTAGGCTCTATGACGCGCTTAGCGGCACGATGACCGGTGGAGTGTACAATGTTGTCCTTGTAGGAGAGGCTGTCATCCTGATTGCACTTATGCATCGTGTAGCCGTCTTCGGTACAAGTCGGCAGAACAACGGTAACGGTGAAGGTGTACTTGGTGGGCAGGACCTTTTCGGTCTTGGTCGCATTGCAGTTCTTGCAATGCAGAGTCTTTTCACCGTACTCTTCATAAGTAGGCGGGGTAGTGATGACGCCCTCGTCCCAGATGTGACCAGTACCGCCGTAGTCGTAGGTCATGGTATGGGAAGCATCGCGCTTGCAGTGCATCCGCATGGTGCCCTTCTCGGTGCAGGTGGCCTTTTTCAGGCATTCGGTGTGCTCGGTGTCCCAATCATGGTAGCCGATAGCAGGCACAGGCATCAACACTCTTTCGTTGCACCCCTCGTAGCTGCAGTACATCCAACGCTTGCCTTCAGTTTCGCAATAAGGTCCCTCGATGATTTCGCCAAGGCGCGTGTAATCGTGGTTATGCACCTTAGCAATATCTTCGGTCTTTGTTGCTCGGCAAACATTGCAGGTGTAGGTCTTGATGCCAGTTTCGGTGGCTGTAGGCTCCTTGGTGATGACGCCCTCATCCCACTGATGTTCACCAGTGACAGGCAGGTTTTTCACATGCTGCTTATCGTTGCAGCGCTCACAAACATTGTCTACGCTGCCAAGAGCACCACAGGTAGCCGGAGTAGTGACTTCTTTGTACTGATGGCCCAGCGCAGGAACAGGCGTATCCTTGTACGTCTTTGCGGGATTCTCATTGCAGGTATGCAGCGTATAACCGTCCTCAGTGCAGGTAGGAGCAACGACAGTTTCCGTGAAGGTATAGCCCAAAGCAGGAATTACTTCTTTATGCACATGGGTCTCGTCATTCTGGCAGGTGTAGGTGCGCTCGCCATCTTCTTCGTAAGTTGCTTCCTTGGTAACAACACCATCGTCCCAAGCATGTCCCGTCGCAGGAACAACTTCCGTATAGGTATGGGTTGCATCGTTCAGGCAGGTGAAAGTCTTGACGCCGTCCTCAGTGCAGGTAAGAGCCTTGGTGACAGTGCCATCATCCCACTTGTGCCCCAGAGCCGCGATTTCTTCGGTCTTGGTCTCTGTGCAGCCGGTATTCTGGCACTTGAAGGTCTTTACACCGGGAGCCTCACAAGTAGCGGCCTTAGTGACAGTGCCGTCATCCCACTTATGACCCAGCGCGGCAATCTCCTCGGTCTTTGTCTCGGAGCAGCCATTACGGGTGCAGGTATAGGTCTTAACACCAGCGTTCGTGCAGGTCGCTGCCGTTGTGACTGTACCAGCGTCCCAAGCATGGCCCAGTGCATTCGTATAATCGCGTTTTTCGGTCAGAGCGGAATCCTGGTCGCAGATGTAGATGGTATAGCCCTTTTCTGTGCAGGTAGGCGCTACCGTATTGCCCTTATGCCAGGTCTTCTCGACTACCGGGATATCTTCCGTGTATGTAGTACCGCAGGAAGTGCAGGTAAAGGTCTTCGTACCCTTCTCGTAGATGGTAGCGGGCTTTGTGACCTTACCGGCATCGTAGGCGTGCGGCAGCTTTGCCTTGTAATCGCCCTTGTAGGTCAGGCCGGGGACTTCATTGCACTCATAGATGGTATAACCCTCAGCGGTGCAGGTCGGAGCAACAACGCTCTTGATATGATATGTCTTGTCGAGAGACGGGATTTCCTCAGTGCGCGTCTCATCGCATTCCTTGCACTTGAAGGTCTTGATACCGGTCTCGGTATAAGTAGCAGCCTTCGTGACTGTACCACCATCCCAGCTGTGTCCCTTTGCCGGAACAAAGCGGTCATTGTAGTTCATGCCGCCCCACTCATGGCAGATATGCTCATCGTAGCCTTGCGTGGTGCAGGTCGCCTCATGACGGCGAACCGTGAAGGTGTATTTTACCTGAGGCTTTACGGTAGGAGCCGGAGTAGCTGCCGGAGCAGGTGCCGGTGTTTTTGTCGCTGCCGGTTTGGTAGTCCCGCCGGAAGTCGAAGTGCCGGTACTCGGCTTCTCCGTCTTAGTCGGCTCGCTGGTGGTGTTGTCCTTCTTATCAGTGTTCTCAGCGGGCGTGGCGGTCGGTGCAGGCGTAGCCGTCGGTGCAGGTGTGGCAGTTACCTCCGGGGTTTCCGGTTCCACAGCCTGACTTTGGCTCGTGGTCACATCCGAACTCGTTGTATCGTTGGTGTTTTTCTTTTTCTTGCAGCCGGTCAAAGAAACCGCAACCGTAGCAGCCAGTGCTACAGCAACGATTCTTTTCGCTGTACTAACTCTCCTTTTCATAATAGACCTCCTTCCCTTTAGGGGATAGTTTCTTAACTATATTATATCAAAGAAAGCATCGCGTTTACATTGATTTTTATAGATTTTACAACTCCTCTATCAAGTTCTACCGTTTGCATAAATGCAACATCCTGTAACTGTGCATAGTATCCAGTACATATGGCTAACTTCCAACCTTCGCCACAAACTGTTGATTTTCGCTATTTGCTAAAAACTTCCGTCATGTTGCATATTGACTCTTTCCAGAGAAAGGAGTACGCTATTCTGAATCGAAGGAAGGGATTATTATGGAAGTCAGTATATTGCTCATGCAGCAGATAGCTCAGCTGTTTATCATTCTTCTGATGGGCTATGTAGTCGTCAAGGCAGGGCTTCTGAAAGCCTCAGACAGCAAGGTTTTGTCCGTAGTTTTCGTGTATCTGGTCATGCCGTGTGTTGTTCTCAACGCATTTCAAATCGATGATACGCCGCAGATTCGCACAGGACTCTTGTACTCGATGGGCATAGCGGTCGGAATGCATGTCGTGTTTCTGGTCCTCAATGCCATCTTTAAGAAACCACTCAGATTGGATGTCGTGGAGCAGGTCAACATCATCTACAGCAATGCAGCTGCGCTCGTCATCCCCCTGGTTCAGGCTTTGCTCGGCGAGGAATATGTCGTGTATTCCTGCGCTTTCGTCATTGTTCAGCTGATTCTTCTCTGGACGCACGCAAGTGCCTGCCTGCAAGAAGGCGCAAAACTCGAATGGAAGAAGATTCTGACCAATGTCAACCTGATTGCGATTGTCGCCGGTGCGCTCTTGTACCTTCTGCACATCTCGCTACCTACACCTATCGTGAGTACACTCAGCAGCGTAGGTGCTATGATAGGGCCTATGGGTATGCTGCTGGCCGGTATGGCGATTGCGGAAGTGCCGCTAAAGAAAGTCTTCTGTACACCGCGCAACTATCTTCCCGTTGCACTCCGTCTGATTGTAGTTCCTATCATTGTTCTGCTGCTACTTCGCGTGTTCCACGCATCTGACTGGATTGCAGATGGTAATGCAATTTTAATGACAGTCTATCTATCGGCTATTACGCCGTCTTGTGCGACAGTCACCTCAATGTCGCAACTCTACAATCGTGATGCGGCGCACTCAAGTGCATTGTATGTTCTGAGTACGCTGCTTTCCATCATGACGATGCCTCTGATGATTGGACTGTTCGATATGCTGGTGTGATATACCTTTTATAAGTACAGATTAAGAAAGAGAAAAGCGCCCACCTTTCACGGTGAGCGCTTTTTCATTTTGTGGAGTATTACTGGATACCCAGAGTGACTTTCAAATTGTCATTGAAAGAATCTGCGATGACGTGAACATTTCTATATGCCTCGCGAATGATTTGTATTTGCCTACTTTCGTCGCAATCATCAGCACATTGCGAAATCCCTTTCAGCAGAAAAAAATCTCTTAACTGTTATATTCTCCATATTAATTACTCCAGATTCAACTTTTTGAATCCATCGAAAATCAAGTCCAGATGTTTCTGCAAGTCTTTTCTGTGTCACTCCAATTTCTTGTCGTAACTCCTTCACCTGCATTTTTTATCACTTCCTCGATTTCATCATACGCCAATATTAGCGTATAGTCAACCAGTATGTTTAAAGTGCTTTAGCTATCGTAGTTTTCCTGGCTTACTCTATTATATCTCTAGCCCAGTTATGTTTAATAATAAACGCACCACGAAAACGTCGCCCTCTATACTCATCTCAAAAATAAAACTACTATTTTTCTTCCTTCAAATTCCACATATAATATTTGCTTCATACTCATGTTTCGTCTTGGAAATTGCTGATAGTTATCAAGAATTATTGGTAATTTCCAATAGCTCCATTATCCCACAGGAGGCGTCTCTTTCGCAGGACGTCGATTGTTGAGCACTTATCTTACAACATACCGGGTACACATCTAGCAACCAACCCCACTATCAGATTTTCACTCTGGTAGCGGGACTGGTTTTACTTAAAAGACAATCGCTTGCTTGACATTTTCTACAGTCATTCACTCCTTGCTGTTAGCTGTCACAGCGGACACTTTCTAACTACAAGGGCCTCTTTGCTTACTTCGGTAAGCAAAGAGGCCGTACATTCTGAGCTTATTGTCAAGTATTTATAAGAAAAAAATCCCTCTATACCAATTTCTGCGTTGGTGTAGAGGGATTGCCTATTTAACTAAGTGACATTGCCTTTATCGGAATAGCTCTTTCCTTTACAACAACCTTCACCTTACAGTTTGGGAGAAACGCTTAGTGCTTCAGTTCCAGCAACGCATCCCCCTGCTTTACGGTGCCACTGGCTTTAGCCTCGACAACGGCATAGTCATCGGTATTGCAGACAATGACCGGCGTGGTCACGGGATAGCCTTCGGCCTTAATGGCTTCCAGCTCAAAGCGGATCAACGGCTGGCCTTTCTTCACCTTGTCGCCCTCGTTGACGAGGTAGGTAAAGTGCTTGCCGCCCAGCTTGACCGTATCGATGCCGATGTGCATCAGCAGTTCGGCACCGTCAGCCGTGGTCATGCCCACGGCATGGTGGGTCTCAAAGGTGGAGGAGATCTCACCGTCAGCAGGTGCCACCAGTTCACCATCGGAGGGCTCAATGGCAATGCCATCCCCCAGTACACCGCTGGCAAAGGCTTCATCCTTCACATCGGCCAGCGGCACTACCGTACCGTTCAGGCAGGCAGACAGCACGGTATCCTTTGCTGCGGGTGCGGTTGCCGGCGAGGGAGCGACAACCGGGTTTTTGGGTGCACTTTCCAGATAATCTTCCAGCTTTGCCTTGATGACGGCCACCTTGGGACCGTACACCACCTGTACGCCGTTGCCCTTGCAGATCACGCCGGAGGCGCCGGAGGCTTTGAGCACATCCTGTTTGACCAATGCCGCATCATTGACCGTGCAGCGCAGACGGGTTGCACAGCAATCCACATCGGCCAGATTAGCGGCACCTCCCAGACCTTCCACGATCATTGTACTGACCGGGTCATTCCCGGCAGGCACACTGCCGGAAGCAGCATTGCGGGCGTTCACGTCCGCACGGGTGTACAACTTGACTTCCTCGGCATCATCGCGGCCCGGGGTCTTGTAGTCAAACTTGGAGATCATAAAGCGGAAAATGATGTAGTACAGTACAAAGTACACCGCACCGACCACGACCACCCACACCCAGTGGGTCTTGGCGTTGCCCTGCATCACACCGAACAGCACCAGGTCGATGAGACCGCCGGAGAAGGTCATGCCCACGCCCACATTCAGGATGTGCATCAGCATGAAGGACAGACCGGCCAGTACGCAGTGCACCGCGTACATGGGTAGTGCCACAAAGATAAAGGTAAATTCCAGCGGCTCGGTGATGCCGGTGAGGAACGCCGTCAACGCAGCAGACAGCAGCAAGCCACCTGCCGCCTTTTTCTTTTCAGGCTTGGCGCACTGGTACATAGCCAGCGCCGCGCCGGGCAGGCCGAACATCATAAAGGGGAACTTACCGGCCATGAAGCGGGTAGCGCTGACCGAGAACACAGTGGTGGACTTGGAAGCCAACTCGGCAAAGAAGATGTTCTGTGCGCCGGTCACGGTCACGCCGTCGATGATGGCGGTGCCACCCACAGCGGTCTGCCAGAACGGCATATAGAACACATGATGCAGTCCAAAGGGAATCAGTGCACGCTCCAGCAGGCCGTAAATAAAGGTACCTGCATAGCCGGAAGCCAGCACCAGTGCACCCAGCGCGGCAATACCGTTCTGCACCACCGGCCAGATATAGAACATGGCAATGCCAACCACCAGATACACAATAGAACTGACGATGGGCACGAAGCGTGTGCCGCCAAAGAAGGCCAACACTTGCGGCAGCTCGATCTTATAGAATTTGTTGTGCAGCGCAGCCACGCCCAGACCGACCACGATGCCGCCGAACACACCCATTTGCAGCGTTGTGATGCCCAGCATGGTGGTGGTGGAGTTGGCAGGCATAGCTTCTACGCCGCCCGCCGCATTGATCATGGCCTGAATGGCTGTATTCATAATGATATAGGCCACTGCACCGGACAGTGCCGCGACCTCTTTTTCCTTGCGAGCCATGCCGATGGCTACACCCATGGCAAACAGCAGCGCCAGATTGTTGAACACCGCATTGCCGGTCTGGCTCATCACGTCAAGAATGGTATAAATAAGGGTGCCCGGATGGATGACGCTGTTCAGGCCATAAGCCGCCAGCATCGTTTCGTTGGTGAACGAGCTGCCGATGCCCAGCAGCAGGCCCGCCACAGGCAGCAGTGCAATGGGCAGCATAAAGCTGCGTCCCACGCGTTGCAGTACGCCAAAGATCTTGTCTTTCATCTTCAATTCTCCTTTTTCTTAAGTTCGTAACCAGCATATATCTACACAGGAAATACCTGTGGAGAATCAAAGGCGAAACAAAAAGCTTACTTCCCCATCCAAATCCGTTTCAGATGGATAGTAAGGAACACCAGTTCCTCGTCCGAAAGCTCCTTATGCCAGGTATTGCGCACATACTCCGCAATGCAGCAGGCGCATTTGTAGTGTTCACTGCAATTGCGGGCAATCAGAGCGCGGAACACTTCGTCATGGGTATCGTTTTCCTGCTCCTGTTTTCCTTGAAATACGCGCTGTGCAAAAAAGCGCAAATGCACTGTAAAGCGGCTGAAATCCAGTGTATCCCGGTCAAAATGGAAGTTGTAAAAGCATTCTACTACCTGCACGCAACCATCCACAAAGCGGGTGACATCGTTCACCACGCTCATGGTGGTGTTGAGCTCTGCGTTAACGATGTGCAACGCAATGAAGCCGCCCTCGTCGTCCGAAAGGTCTGCATGGAAACGCTGGCGGATGGTGGCAAGGCACTCCATGCCAAGGTGATACTCTTCCGGGTAGAATTCCCGAATGGAAGTCATCAACGGGTTAGAAAAGCGAATTCCCTGTTCACTGCGCTGAATGGCAAAGCTGATGTGGTCGGCCAGCGTGATGAGCAGGCTTTCGTTCAGTGGGTATTTCAGCCGCTGCCGGATGGTTTCTACCAACTCATCGGTGAGCAGCAGATGCTCATACGGAATCCGTTCCAGAAGTTCCACCAACTTTTGCTGCACGGCAGGGCTGGTCATGCGGTAGCTGCACTCCACGGTTTCAGCCTCGATTTTATAGCCCGGCTTAACACCAAAGCCCAGACCACGCCCGGTGACGATCAACTCACAGCCCGTGGAATCCACCACGCGCAAAATATTGTTGTTGATTGGCTTTTTGACGGTATATTGCATTGTTTCTCCTCCTCGGGGTTGAAAAAGGCAATAAAAAAAGACCACCCTTGACACAGCAAACATACCGAAGGCTGAAACACGCTTTCGGCTTGTGCTATGCAGAGTTGGTCTAGCCCGCCAAACGGTAACAATCCAACGACGCTGCTCACGTACATTTTTCTTTTTTGTAAGGCACAAACAAATCAGGCACTTGAATAGCGACTTATTCTGTGCATGATTACAATACCATATTCTTTGTGGAGTGTCAAGACAAGAACGGCTCTCTTTTTCACTTTGTTAGCTTTGCACAAATTCAGTCGATAATTTACAGCAGATTGACAAGTAAAAAGATTTCTTTTATTCCTCATCCGGATACAAGTTCCGTGCATCCTTAACTGTAAGCAGAGGATTTTATTTGACGTGCATGATACGAAACCAATCGCAACAAATCGTCCCTTTACAGTCGGGCAAAACTGGATTATGCTCAACACGCCCAGAGGAGCACAATCCAGTGCGATTCTCTACAGCATTGCAGAAACGGCAAGGCCAACAATTTGAAGCCGTATGAGTATTTCCGTTTAGCGAAGCAAATCAACCGCATATTTCATTTAAAGCAAAATCATCCAATCCGTTCAATAATAAACATTTTATGGAACCACTGCCCCATTTGCTCACCACAATTTTTTTATTTTTCCCGTCCCATTCCCACACTTCGACGCTATCCATTGTAATTGAGAGGAGATATACTTCCTCTCACCACAACTGAATAGCGTCCTCTGCCGTACCGCTTTTGGGGAAGCAGCGCGATGATCCGGAGTATCCGGGGAGCGTGCCAAGAAGGCGTGATAACATGCTGCAAGGCCGGCCCAAAGGCTGCCTTGCAGGGCACAGCGCCGGGAAGGGTTGCCTGTCTGGAATTTGCAGGGGGAGAAAAACGCAAAACCAATATAGCAGCAGATTATGCCGTGAAAGTACCTGCTTTCACGGCATTGCTGTGCCGCCATATTGGTTCCATTCGTACATTTTTGAAATCGTAACGATTGTAGTATACTGGTTTTGCGGGCGAGGAAAACGCCCCGTCCCGCCAGTCAATCCTTGGAGGTGCAGTCTTATGCCACAATGCTTTGGGAGGCCTTTCTCATGACCGCCAGCTTGCGCGTAAAAAACGACAAATATTATGTTGTGCTCACGCATACGACAGATGGCAAGAAAAATCAGACCTGGGTCTCCACAGGTCTGACAGTAACAGGCAACGAGGGCAAAGCCAGGCAGCTCATGCTTGATATGCTCGGCGAAAAGCCTGAGCAGGCTGCCCCGCCCGATATGCTTTTCAGTGACGCCGTGCGCCGCTGGCTGGAGGATGTCCGGCATCGCGTGGACGAGGTCACCTACCAAGGCTACGAGGTTCAGGCCCGAGCACACATCCTCCCCTACTTCGATGATCTGCAAATCCGGCTGTGCGATGTTGACGGCGAGACGCTGCAGACCTACATCAACGTAAAGGCTAAATTCGGGCGTTCTGACGGCCACGGTGGCCTTTCGGCGGTTAGTTTGCGCCAGCACAAGAACGTGCTCAATCAGACGCTCAAATTAGCGCAGAGGGACGGTCTGATCCAGACAAACCCTGCCGATCTGGTCGTCATGCCGCACGCGGCGCAGTTTACCGGCACGTTCTACACCGAAGCGCAGATGCGAGACCTGCTGACCGCCGTCAAGAACGAACGCCTCTACCCCATCATCTACGTCACCGCGCTGTACGGTCTGCGCCGCAGCGAGGTACTGGGCCTGAAATGGGACAGCATCAACTTTGCGATGCAAACGCTGACCATACGGCACACCGTAGCCCGGGTCACGAAAGTCGTGGAGAAGAACAAGACGAAGAACGCATCCAGCTTCCGCAGCTTTCCCCTGACAGACGATGCGGTGCGGCTGTTCAAGATCCTGTTACAGCAGGAACAATACTACCGCAACCACTTCGGCAAGGACTACATAGACAACGACTAAGTGTTCACCTGGGAGGACGGGCACCCCTACTCCCCTGACTACGTGAGCCACACCTTCCACAAGCTGCTGAAGAAGTACGACCTGCCCCATATCCGGTTCCACGACCTGCGCCACACCTGCGCCAGCATGTTGCTGTCGGAGGGCTACGGCCTGAAGGACGTGCAGGAGTGGCTGGGCCACTCGGACATCAAGATGACTGTAAACATCTACGGCCATCTGGACATACGGCGCAAGCGTTCCATTGCCAATGGGTTGGAACAGGCGCTGCCGCGATTGAAGCCGTAAAAAAACAAAAAAAAAGCGCCAAATCCTTTCGGATTTGACGCTCCTGCTGACCTTGACAGCCATCTTTGGTCCGAGTGGCGAGAGTCGAACTCACGGCCTCTTGAACCCCATACAAGCGAGCTACCAAATCGCGCGATTTATGGTAGCGACAAGCTATTCTAAAAAATCAATCGATATAGTTGGCTATCTATTAATTTCTGATGACACCATCTGATAGTTATATATTTGCAAATTTGTGTGCACCATCAAAACTCATTTTGCTTGAATCACGTTCTATACAATGTTTGCTTCATACCTCCTGGTTTGAGGTTTTCTCCATTACTTTCTTAAACTCTTCAGCTGTCATTTTAGCTTTTTCAGCCGCACGCTCCAGTTTCAAATCGCCGTCCTGAACAAGTTGAACAAGCATCCCGATTTCACCGATACAGATGCCCTCTTTTCTGCCCTCCCTCCGGCCTTCTTTCCGGCCTTCTTTCCGACCTTCTTTCCGACCTTCTATCCTGCCTTCTTCTCTGCCTTCGGCCTTGACCCCCTGACTAAGGTTGCACATAATAAGCACCTCTCTTTCCAGTTCATCGCTCATTGCAACGCCAAACTCTTCTTCGAGAATTTTCTTTTTCTCCGTAGCTGCTCTCGACGAAGAAAGCAGCACATCCAAGAATTTTAGAATACCTGTATAGTTTTCAGAATCAGGTTTTCCCAGACAAATCATTACCACGCTCATTAGACCATAGTTTTCTGATTTTTCAGTTACATTTCCAATCAACTGTTCTGGACAAATCGAATACCTCGTGAGCGTATTTTGAAATTCATCGGACGGCTTTGTACATACCCATATAGAATACACTTTTCTGATTTTTCCGTACTCCGACTTTTTGAATATCGGCCCGTGCTGGGCGGAAATCATTCTGCTGCAATAATAGATTGCACGTTTCGTCAGCGGATATCCCGGATTGAACGCAGTCTGTGCTTCCACATTGATAATAAGACGAATCACATCTTGCGAAGCCGCATCATGCACTGCTGTCGGCGCAATCGCATCAAAGCGAACATCATATTGAATCTTAATATCTGTCTTTAAATCACACTCTACCGTAATTATATCTTTGATAGCGAAGCAAATCAACCACATTTTTTATTTGAAACAAAATACACTATTTTGTTTCACTTTGCAAGGAATCTGTGGGTATTCTGCACAAAGGTGCATGGGGTGCGTGGGATTTTATTGGCTGGTTTTTGCAGCGTGCCGTGTACTACACCATTACTACATCATTTTATGGGAAAGAGACTGGGTATGACACAAATATTTTACCTTTCAAAACTTTTGCACCGTCCACTGGATGATAGGCCCTGCTATTATAATTGTGGCAATCGTACACACACCAAAACGTCCGCCGCAAAGCACACCAAGCACAACCATAAGCACATCCAGCACCATGCGGACGTATTTCACCGGCCAGCCGTTCTTCTCTGCCAGTGCAAATGTCATGGCTTCGTAGGAGCCACGCCCCAGATTTGCAGACGAATAGAGCCCCGTACCAAATGAAAACACAACAATTCCCGCACACATAATGATAAAGTTGAGGATTCGGCTCTGGCTGTATACGTGTAATCGGCTAAAAATTTCTACAAAGCCACTGTAAAACAGCTGATAAATCACTGTACCGATATGGATTTGACGGCGGTCATAGAAGAACACAAACGCGAGCATGACCACCGCTACCGCAAGCGACGCGCCGCCAATCGTAAGCCCTGTCAGGTTTGCCACACCCTGCCAAAAGATAGCCAGCGTTGCGCCGCCAAAACCTGCATATACCGCCAATGTAAGGCCATAGGCCGCCAGAATGGAGCCGACCACGATTTTCAGGGCCGCTTTTCCCGACATATGTTTTTGTTCCATTTCTTTTCTCCATGAAAAAACTTCCCCTGCTGCTTGTTGGAAAGTGCAGGGGAAGTTTTTACTGTTACTGCTCCTTCGCCTTGATGGCCGCGTCAATCGCGCGGGCAGCCTCTTTACCGGCACCCATGGCCAGAATGACTGTGGCAGCGCCCGTAACGGCATCGCCGCCGGCGTAGACCATCGGGCGGCTCGTCAGGCCGTCGGGGCCGTTCGTGATCAGGCAGCCGTGCTTGTCGGCGTCCAGACCGGGGGTGGTCGAGCGAATCAGCGGGTTGGGGCTGGTGCCCAGCGCCATAATCATGGTGTCAACCTCCAGCTCGAACTCGCTGCCCTCCTTCACGATGGGACGGCGGCGTCCGGACGCATCCGGCTCACCCAGTTCCATCTCAACGCAGGTCATACCCTTGACCCAGCCGTTCTCGTC
>ENA-UESE01000980-UESE01000980.1-human-gut-metagenome-genome-assembly--contig:-NODE-980-length-26131-cov-3.829623_pt1 | contig 26131 bp, 36 predicted proteins | sample MGYA00242995_ERZ507996 | MGnify/ENA primary metagenome ERZ507996 (study PRJEB26167, sample SAMN06115489) | human gut metagenome | host: Homo sapiens | place: China:Sichuan | collected 2015-04-15... | reverse complement strand
CCAAAATCCATATACCTTTGAAATATGGAACCCGGCCTTACACGTGTCTGCCACTTCATTTACCGTCGCATCGCACCCCAGCGTATACGCCACGTTGGCATTGTACTTTTTCCAGGTCGGGGTTGCGGCGAAGAACTGCCGTGCCACGCCGTTTACGCCGACAAGCCCCCTCTTCACCTTTCGTGCCACGCCGTTCACACCCATGTGCTGCCGTTTTACTTTTCGGGCTACGACTTTTGTTTCGGTTCCCGTCTGTGTCTTGACTTTGATCGTGATGGAGATATTCGAGATGGTGCATTTGTCGTCATTATTGCTCTGAGAACTATCCTTTGCATACGTCAGGACGATACTCTGACCGGCTTTCAGCGACCCGGAATAACTCTTCGTTGTCGTGGCCCCGGAAACCGCAGATTCTACAGTCGTCCCGCCAACAGTCAGCGTGAATTTGTCGTACTTCTGTTCACTGGAGTATGAATAGCGGAAGGACAGGGAACTTATATCTACCTTCGCCGTCAGCGTCGTTGTGGCCTCAGAACTGTTTACGCCCCCGTTGTTGCTGGTGAACACATTGCCAGAACCAGCAAAATAATAGGAGCCGTTCGTTACCGTGAAATACTGCGCAACGTTCGCTGCCGTGATCGCAATGGTTTTCGTTTCTTCCTTGTAAACGGGAAATGCTGTTGGAATCCCGATATACGCTGCTTTTGCCATGCTCTCACCCCTCACTCATACACCAGATAGATATCCCCCGTCGTCAGCGAGGAGCTTCCGGCGGTCAGGTCGCTGGTCCCGGCCTTGATGTTTTTCAGACTGGCCGTGCCGGGGGTGGTGATGCTGGCATACTTCGCCTTATTCACCGTCTGGCTACCGATGTTAGTCGAGTCGATAAGCCGGACCCACGCAGTCCACGATCCGCCGCTCTGATATCTCTTCCAAACACCATCACCATTCAGCTCGCAGAAAAACACCTGAACCGCATAAGCCGATTCTGTGCTTGCCTGCATTACCATCAGATGCCCGAACTTCCCCGACACAGGGAGGTTTGAAGAACTTCCGTTACATTTATACACACGGAAGCCTTCGGTCAGTGTGTTAAGGTCATATGTCTGGTAGTCTTCAATGATCTTATTGAGGTCATACTGATGTGCCAAATACGACCACTCAGACCACGTTCCATCTCCCGTGCTATACCGGTGGGCAAGGATACCATTGTCCGTAAAGCCGAGTTCATGGATTTTCGGGCCGGCCATGTCATGCCAGGACCGAACCGTTACCACAGAATGCAGCGAACCGCCGTTGTTCAGACCGTCAGCTCCATTGTTTTTTATGTGGACAGTGATTCCAGATGTCGTGTTCTCAGGCGTCACCTCGTCATTTCTGTCATCCATAAACACGATTTTGTCGTGGGTGTGGTTTTCCAGTCCTTCTTCCAGCTTCTTGATCTTATCCTCACTTCCGCCCCCGCCGGGCACGTTTACAAATCCTTTTCCCATGCTTTTTTCACCCCTTTCCTTTCATGACCCAATACTCTCCGCTCATCTCCGCCTCCGGGGTCTTAGCCGCCCGCACCCGGATTACGCCCGCCGGCGTCTCCGTGGTGGCCACGGGCAGCACATAGGTGCTCCCACCCCCGGCGGCCCCCAGCTCTCCGGTACCCGGCGTCAGCAGGGCCAGCGTTGCTTCCAAGTTCTCTGCTGGGACCTTCCGTGCCCAAAACCGCACCGCCCCGTCCACCGTCTCCGCGCTGGAGCACATCCCCGCCGCCTCCGCCACAGCCAAACTGTCCCGGTGGAGGGAGACAATGGGGATGTGGGTCGCCTTTGCGTCCTTTTGGGGCACTTCGGCGGTATATTTCAAGTCCTGTTCTCCGGTCTCCGTCCATCCATCCGCCGGGATCACCAGCGGTGCCGTTTTCACTACGCCCAGCCCGGAAGCCAGCTTCCCCGCCGCCCGATCCAGCGCCCGGAAATTCTCGTTCAGCGCCCCCACGTCCGCCCAGTCGTTCTCCTCGGGCAGCTTCAATTTCAGGTTGTCCGTCTCTTTCATTGCCACTTCTCCCCCTTCACTTGCCCCCAAGTTCGGCCTTTCAGCTCGCCCCAGGTGTGGGCCCTGGTCATGGCCCAGGTGTTGAACACCAGCACATAGTCCCAGGCCAGGTGGGCGGGCAGAATTTCCCGCAGGGCCTCCGTCAGGTCGTCCATGTTGGGCGGGGTGCCGATGCTGCCCACGAACTTGATCTCAATGCGGTATCGGTTCGGGAACTCCGTCACCGCCACCGCGCCGTTGGAGAAGCTCTCCGCCACGTTCTGGATCATGGCCACCGTGGTCACGCCCGCCCCCCGCAGCTTAGAGCGGATGCGGCTGCGGCGAAACTCTGTTTCCTTCTCCTCCTCCACGTCGATGCCCAGCGTCTCCTCCCAATATTTCAGGCCCCAGGTGGCCGTGTCCAGCTGGAGCTGATCCATCAGCCCGTCCCGGGCCTGCCACAGGGCCAGCACCTCCGGCTCCAGGGCCTGCTGCATGTCCACAAACTCCCCGCTACCCCGGTAAAAGTCCGGGTAGCGGGCCATCAGCGCCGTCATGTCACTGTCACCTCCGTCAGCACCGGCACCCCGTCCGCTGGGACGCTCACGCTGGCCGTGCCCCCGGCCACTGTCAGGGCCGTGTGGTCGATGACCCCCGGCACGCTCAGCAGCAGGGCGCTCACCCGGTTATAGCTCACCGTGTACCGCTGCCCCGCCACGTCGTCCAACTCGCCGTCCAGATTCCGGGTGAAGGCCGTCTTCACCAGTCCGGCCAGATAGGCCGCCAGGGCCGCCTGAAACGCCGTTTGGACTTTCCCCTTCGTGGTGGTCCCGTCAATGGAGACAGTTGCCGTCACAGCCAGTTCCACCCCCTGGGCCGCCGTCACCGTCACCTCCGCCCCCACCGGGCGCTGGTGCTCGATGTACGCCCCGCAGGCCGTCACCACGTCCTCCGGCGCGGGGCCGAAGTCCTGCCCGGCCAAGATCACCTTCACCGTCCCCGGCCCGTTCCACTTGGCGATGACCCGGGAGGCCCCCACCCCCTCCACGCTGTCCGCCCACTGCTGATAGTGATACGGGTTGCCCGAGGTGGCCGTCCGGCGCATCCGGGCCAGATAGCGCTCCAGCAGCGCCTCGTCGCTCTCCCGGTCCACGCCGCCGGTGGCGGCCTCGTTGGTATAGCTGTCAATGCCCGTGTAGTTGCGCAGGGTCTGGGTGATCTCCCCCGGCGCGATGTTGCCCTTTCGGCCCACTTCCTGGCAGACCAGCCGCCCCTCTCCCGTCCCGCCGGCCAGGATCACGGTCTCCTCCAGGGCAAAGGCCAGCCCCGCCTCCGTGTAAAAGGGCGTCCCGGCGGGGGCCTGGGCCCCGTCGCTGCCTGTGAACCGAATGACGCAGGCGGCCGCGCTCCCCTCCTTCCGGGCGATGCCCACCACCGCCGCCTGGCGGTCAATATAGGCCCCGCTGGTCTCGTCCAGATAGAAGGACGGCACCAGCGCGTCCATGCTGTGGTAGCACGCAGCGATCTCTGCCGCAGCGGCGGAGATCACGTCGTTGGTATAGCTCCCCTCCCGGGTCTGCAAGTTGGTGGTCAGCCGGTTCAGGATGTTCGTCTTGATCTGCTCCACCGTCAGCGCCTCATACATGCACTTCCACCTCTCCGTAAATGGTCTCCACCTGGCACGTCACGTCCAACCGGTCCCCCTGAAAGGAGACGGCCACCTGCCGCACCCCGGTGATGTAGGGATTGGGCTCTAAAGCCTCCCGGACATAGCGGGCGGCCTCGCTCTCCTTCACCTGGGCGGTAAAGGGCTGGCCCACCAGGTTCTCTGCCTCACAGCCAAAGTCCCAGGTATAGATGTCATAGCGGCACCGGGCCGTTTTCAGGGCCTTCCAGACCCACACCCGCACCGCCTCCGCCCCCGTCACCTCCACCGGCTCCCCGGCGGAGTAGATGGGCCGCTCCTGGATAAAATCCCAGGCCGTCTCCCGGCACAGGGGCAGGCTGTCTGTGGCCGTGGGCTCCGCCTCCGGCTGCACGGCGGGAAACAGCTCCATCATCCGCCCACCACCCTTCCGATGAGATAAAAGGTCTGGTCGTCCTCCGTCAGCAGCAGCACGCTGTCCCCGCTGGTCACGTTCACCGTCAGGGTAAAGCGGTCCGCCTCCTGCTCCTGGCCGCCCACGTTGACCCGCAAGGGGGCGGCGCTCACCACCCGGCCTCGGCGCAGGCGCAGGGAACTTCCCCCCTCCTCTCGGGCTGTCTGGCGCAAAACCTGATACATTCTGCCGTATCCGTCCATGGTCTCTCCCCCCCTGCTCTTTTATCACTTGGTGGGCACGCTGCCCGCCGTCTGTCTGTCCATCAAATTGCGGAACTCCAGCATCACCGTGGTCTGATACAGGCCCTTGCTCCAGCTGTGGCTGTCTGACTGCACCCAGAACAGCCCGTCCGTCCCCGTCACCGGCTCATGGACCACCACCGTGTTTCCCGTTTTCAGCTTGATGCTGCCCTGACACCGGGCGGTGATGGTGGTCTTTGGCCCGTTGTCCTCCAGAGTCTGCCGGGCCGTTTTGGCCGGGTCGTCCTTCTTGCCCGCCTTGATGGCCTGCTGCATCAGGCCATACAGCCCCCGCAGGCCCTCCGGGCTGTCATACACCGCCAGCTGCCGGGCCTCGTCGTCATACACGGCCACGGACGTCACCAAATTCTCTATGCTGTCCTCGCTGTCGCAGGAGATGAGGTTCGAGCCGGGGATCAGGCGGATGGTCTCCCAGCTGCGGGCCTTTTCCACCACCTCCAGCCGTTCCCCCCGAAAGCGCAGCTGATAGCGTTTTCCCGTCTGCTCCGCCGCCAGGGTATACATGGTCTGGATCACCTGATATAGGCTGCTGCCCATAAAGTTCCGGTCCAGGGGCACCCCCGTGGCCGCCAGAGTGCCGCAGGGGATGCCATAGTCCCGGCACAGCTGCCCCGTCACGCCCTCCGCCGTCTGGCGGCGGACCTTCCGATAGGTCTGGTTCCGCTTTAAGTAGATGCCCCGGTCAAAGGCCGTCACAGAAATGGTCTTGTCCAGTGTCCCCCGCCTCCGGGCGAACACAAAGCCGTCGAACAGCACCTCCGTCCCCATGGTCATCCGCACCCGGCCCCCCAGCTGGCTCAGCCCCTGGGGCAGCATAGAATAGGTCAGCCTGCGGGCGCAGTCGGTATAGCTCCCGCTCCAGGTCAGGTTGGCCACCAGGCCGGATATCTCCGCTTTCTCCTTCCCGTCCCGGCTCCAGGCCGTCAGCACCACCCGGTCCAAAAATGCCATCGTTTCACCTCACAGTTTGGATTTCTCCGGCAGTTTCACCGTCTGTCCCGGGTAGATCAGATTGGCGTTTTTGATGCCGTTGTAGCTGGCCAGCGAATAGGCCAGCTGGCCGTTGCCATAGAACTTCCGGGCGATGCCCCAAAGGGTATCCCCCTTTTTCACCGTGTAGCTCTGGGCGGTCTGGGTGGCCTTGGGCTCTGTCCGGCTCTGGTTGCCCGTGGCGGGCTGCTCCACCGTCACCGCCGTCAGTTCCCGATACTGGCGAAAGGTCAGCGTCACATATACGTCCCCCGTGCCGTCCTGCTCCCCATAGCGCACCGGGCCCAGCAGCACCGGCACGTTCACCGGCGTTCCCGTCACGATCAGCCGCAGGGGCTCCCCCGCCCGGCTCCACTTCACCAGCAGCTCCACAAACACATAGGGGCTGCCGCTGTACCAGACGTCGGTATAGTTCCGCCCGCTGGACGGGAACAAAAACGTGTTCTGCTCGTTGAACAGGGCCTCCAGCCCGGGCAGATTCACCTGCCCCACCTGGGCCATGTCCAGCTGCTCCACGCTGTGGCCCAGCTCCACCCGCCACTGCTCCGGCGTCACCGGCATAGATAGCTGTTCCCCCGTCTTGGGGTTCAGCAGCACGATCTTCATGTCTTACCCTCCATAGGCCAGGCTCCTGGCCTCCAGCTCGTCGGCAATACGGGCGGCGATGGCGTCGATGTCCCCCTCTGACCGCACGGAGAACTGGTTCCCCGTGATCTGAACGGTGGGGGCCGTCCGGCGTTGGCTGCGGCGGGCCTCCTCCGCCGTCTGCACCCGCTCCCCCTGGTGGAGCATGGCCAGATAGCCGTCAAAGGGCACCCGGTTCAGGCCAAAGGCGTGGGAGGCATAGGGGACATAGGCCGCCGAGCGCTGGGGGTTGCCCCGCTGGCGCTGGACGATCTCCTCCCGCTCCGTCGCCGTCATGTCCGTAGACCCGGCGGACCGCTGGGGGTTGGTCAGGCTGCCCACCGCCGCCCCGCCCAGGCCAATGGTAAAGGCGTTCTGTATCTTCAACCCGGCGGCCCAGGCCGCCCGCAGTCCGGCCACGTCCTCCCGGATGCCGCCGATCTGGTCCAGCTCCGCGCTCTGATAGCTCTGATAGGCGTCGCTGGCCTCAAAGGCCGCCTTGGCCAGGGCCTGGGCGTTCTCCTGGATGTTCTCCAGCTTCAACCCCGCCTCCTGGTCCCCGTTGTTATACTGATACATGGCCTGGCTATACTCCTCCCGCATGGCCTGGAGCTTTTCCTTATCCTCCCCGGAATACACGCTGGTGGCGCTGCCCCGCAGCACGGCCCCCAAGGCCTCGATCTGATACTTCTCCTGTAAATTGTCCAGATAGGCCTTGTTCTCCCCGGCGATGCGGTTGGCCGTCTCCAGGGCCTTGCCCAGCTCCCCGTTATACACGGCGATCTCCTGGCCCATCCCTATGTCCCGGACGCTGTTATACCCCTGGCCCATGGCCGCCTGGATGTTCTCCTGCAAACCCTGCAAGGTGCTCTCCAGGCCCTCGGTGGTCTTAGACTGCTTGTCCATCTGCCCGGCATACAGCTCCTCGAACTTCTGCAAAATGACGGACACGGCTTCCGTCCCGCTCAGTTGGCCCTTAGAGATCATGTCATACACGCTGCCCACGCTGGTGCCCTTGGCGTCCGCCAGCCACTGGAACACGGAAAAGCCCCGCTCCATCAGGGGGTTCAGATACTCCAGCGACGCCTTATTACTGGACTTCATCCGGCCCAGATAGGTCGCCACCGTGCCGATGTCCCCGGTGCTCAGGCCCATGGCCGCCCCCGCGTCCCCCACCTTGGTCAGCGTGGGGATCACGTCCTCTGCCGCCGTGCCGAAGGACAGCATGGTCTTAGAGATGCTCACCAGGTCGTCATACAGAAAGGGCGTGGTGTTGGCCGTTTTCAACACGTCGGCCAGAAAGCGGTCTGCCTGAGTCTCACCGCCCAGCAGAGTACTGAACGACACCTTCGTGGTCTCCCGCTTGGCCGCCAGCGTCTTCCCGCTGGTCAAAGCCTCCGCCGTGTTGGCATTCACCGTCTCGTAGAGGTCTTTGTAATAGGATTTGAAGGATTCGTTTTCTTTCTGGAAATTTTGGGTTTTGGCATTAACTACGCCGGAAAGTGTTCCAAGTCCTGCACCAATGGCCATTCCAGGCAAGCCTGCAATCGCACCGGCGGCAGCGCCGGATATAGTGCCAGAAAGCACACTGTTGATCATATCCGCAGTGGGCTGCCCAATAACACTTTCAATTCGGGCCGCCATATAGCTAGAAACGCTATTTCCAAGGTCCTTAACAATGCCGCTGCCCATCAAACCAACTCGGAGCTTGTCTCCTCCCAAAAATTTCCCTATAAACCCTTCTTCTTGCTTGTCCTCTAGCTTCTGCGTCGCTACGCCGATGTCGTTAATTTTCTTAATCGTCTCATTGGCTGAGATTTTGTAGCCTTTTGCCGCGTCAGTCAGGCGGTTATGTTGGGCTAGCAGCTCTTCATACTGTTTTGATGCCTCCTCAGCCCCTTCTCCGCCCTTCTTGACCTCTTTTTTAAGTTCGCGCATGCGCTCTTTCAGCTTTTCGGCCTCGGCCGTGCTCTTGGCATAAGACTTATTTAGAGATTCATACCGGGTCCCCAGGGCCGCACCTTGGCGTTGAAGGGCTTCAAATTCCTTGCTCAATGACCGACTAGCTCCGGTCATGCTCTTCATAGAACCGGTGATATCCTCGGTCATTTTCACAATAATGTTCATTTCATTGGCCACTTTTTTCACCTCCTGATTGACATTTTTATTTATTTTGTATATACTCAGATTGTAAAGAGACCCGTTTGAAGAGGTGTTTAACTATGGATGATAACGAGGGTGTCCTTCTCGTCATATTTGGGTTAGGCTTTTTGACGCTGCTTATTGCCGTTTTCGGTTAACATTGGCCTCATACAATGGATAATGAGAAGTTGAATCGCATATTTTGGGTGCTCTTCGGTATTCTTGTTGCCGCCGCCATCTTTATTTGGGTTTTTGCCTATCTCGCCACGCACCAATAAGCGCTCTCAGCGTAAATAAAAAGTTGATTTTGCATTACTCCTAACGATGTCTCTTCCGCCCTCACGTCTGGGAGGGCGGTTTTCATTTCTCCTGCCAAAGCTGTATTTCATAGGCGGCAAACGCCCGGATGATCTCCTGCCAGCCGTCCCGGGATTCGTACAGGGCTTTCAGGTCGCCCAGGCCCCAGTTTTTCACCCGGAACAGATAGAACAGCAGACCAAGGGCCGGGTCGTCCCCCGCCTTTAGGCGTTTTTTACGTCGGCCAGGGCACGGTCGATATAGCCGCTGAGCATCTGGATCTCAATATACAGCTCGTCGATCTCCCCCGCCGTCAGCTTGGATTTGATGGCGTCGATGGGGGTCGCAACGCTCCCCGGGGCCAACAGGCTCTTGTCCTTCCAGTCCGGCTCCACGCAGCCCAGTAAAACGGCCTGCACTGCCTGTTCCCCCCGGGGCTTGTCCTGCACCCGGCGGGTCTGGTCATAGGTCAGGGCTTTCAGGCGGAACACCACCGGCTCCCCTGCCAGGCGGCTCAGGCGCTTCACCTCCACCTGCTTCTCCGGCAGCTCCCGCCGCACGTCGGGCAGGTCGGGCCGCAGCAGCAGGTCCAGCACACTCACAGTGGGCTTTTTGTCCATGTTCTTTGTCCTTTCTCGTTTTTGCTCTAAACGTTTCGTGAGAGAAATTTAAACTAAGTGGCGATGCCACTTAGTTTTGGTGGTTAGGCCTCCACCTTGTCCAGATATTCCACGTTGGTGGCCTGGAAGGAGATGGTCATGCTGCCGGCCTTTCCGGCCTCCCAGTCCATCAGCACCTGCTCGTCATAGCTCACGCCGTACACGGCCACCCGCTCCGCGCCATAGGCGTCCGGGTCGTCCAGCTTGCCCACCAGGGTCTTGCGCAGGTCGTGGCCGCTCATGGCCTGCTCCACGTCGTCCGCCCCCCGGGAATAGACCTTGTGCAGCGTCATGCTGCCCGTGATCTTTACCCCCGTCAGCTTCCGGTCCTCGGCCATCTGGCCGCAGATGTTGATGGTGTCAAAATTCTTGCTCACCTTCACCTGAAAGGCCGACACCTCCGCGATCTCCGTGCCGTCCTCCCAAATCTGGCCCCAGGTGCCGTTCATCACCCGTGCCGCACTGTCCATTGCCATACTCGATTACCTCCCAAAATATCGTGATCGCCACGCATTAAAGCCTTCCCCTGGGGGAAGGCAATTTCAGGGCCTCACACCCGAATGACCACCCGCACGTCCTCCATGGCGTCGATGGGCTTCACGTCCAGCACCAAAAACACCTGGGTGCCCGTGTTGGCCTGGCGCACCTGCTGGTCGCTCAGGTCCACGGTTGGGGTGCCCTGGCTCTCCAGCCAGGCGCGCTGGCTGTCCAGGTCGATGTCCACGGTGAAGTCCGCCTCGATCAGCCCGTCCCGGGCCAGGCTCTGCAAATAGGTCTTGATGGCCGTCACCAGCTGGAGCTTGTTGTCATAGCTGTTGCTCACCTTGCCGATGTACTTGTCCTGAATGGTCAGACGGATGTCCTGGGCGATCATGTCCAGAATTTCCACCAGCTTGATCTTCTTCCACACGTCGCCCTTGCCCTCGGTGGTGGTCAGGGAGTTCACCCCCCGGCCCAGCTTCACCTTCTCCCCGTCGTGGTACAGGATCAGCTTGCCCGCGCCCACCGCCGCGTCCATCTCCACGGGGGTCATGCGGTGGATGTCCTCCACCTCGGCCAGGGCGGCATAGGTCACTGACTGGGTCATGGGCGTTCCGGCGATCAGCCCGGCGATGCGCCCGCAGTAGGCGGCGGCGGTAAAGGTCTCGCCCCCGGCCAGAATCTCCTGGGCGCAGAAGTTGACGATGGCCTCGCTGTCCGCCACCGTGTCGGGCAGCACCGCCTTATAAATGGCGCTGTTGTCGCTGCGCTGCTCCACCACCCACTTTTTCAGGGCGGCGGCCTCCTCCGCCGTCAGGTCGTCCGGCCCGGCCAGATAGTCGAATTTCTGGGTCCCCAGCCAGGTCAGCAGGGGGCTCTGGGCCGAGATCACGGCCTCCGCCCCCATCACATACAGCAGCACCTTCTTGGGGCTGCCCTGAAACACCCGGCGGATGGCCTCCTGATTGGCCGTGCCCAGGGTCTTGGGGATCTGGCCCGTAGAAGCCAGCGCATAGGTCTGGTCGCCGGCGTTGGCCGCCGCGTCCCGGATCACAAAGGCCACCGTGCCCTTCTGGCTCCGGGCCACCGCCGTGTTTGCCCGCTGCTGAAAGGCCACCATCAGCGTGGGCATGGTCAAAGTGCTCATGTCTCTTCCTCCTTCGTCTCAAAGCGGGTGTTCAGCGCCCGCATGATGTCCAGCATCTCCCCGGGGGTGAACTCCCCCCGGTCCACCGTCAGGGTCAGCGCCGCCGTTACCTCCGCCGCGTCATAGCCGCCGGTGTCCGCCGTGGCCGAGCGCACCTTCAGCGCCCGGTCTGCCACCTTCACATACCCCTGGCCGAACAGGGCCAGCAGGGCCATGGCCCGGGCGGTCAGCTCTGGCAGGTGGCTGTCGTGGACCTCGTCCACCTTGGCAAAGGTGGTCAGCTTCCACTGAAAGCGCAGCTCCACCGCCGCCAGGCCAAAGGACGCCGGGTCCAGCTCCACCTTCTCCAGCACCACCAGATTGCTGGGCCGGGCAAAGTCCCTGGGGGTGATATCCTGATACACCGTCTCCCCCGGGAACGCCTCCTCCACCCTGGCCGCCAGGGCCGCGCCGATCTGCTCCGGCGTGATGTTCATGCCGTTTTCCTCCTCAATAGTCGATCTCGTCCGCGATCCTGCCCATGGCCCGGTCCGCCGCCTTCAGGGCCAGCTTCTCCGCGTTGGCCGCCGCCCAGCTATAGAACATCCGTCCGGGGACATAGGTCCGGCCAGACCGCACCCGGGGCACATAGCGCCCGGCCCGGCCCGAGGGTGGGCGGATTCCGTGGCCCCGCTCTAAATAGCGGGTCACGTCCTTCGACGTGGTGTTTTTCCCGCCCCGGGTCACCTGCACCGCCTCGTCGCTCACCGGGGACACGGCGATATAGCCGCCCCCGCTGCCCATTCTCAGCTGCTGCCACCGCTCCACCCGGCCCCTGGGGTCGTTCACCCGGCTGCGCACCTGGCCCGCCACCTCGTCCCGGATGGCCTCCCCGGCGGCCCTTACGGCCTGGCCCTTGGCGGTCTTGATCTGGCCGGGCAATTCGCGCTCCCAATAGGACCAGAAGCGGTCCCACCGGCTCTTGTCCAGCTTCACCCGCATCAGCAGTCCTCCCTCCGGAGAACTTCAAATTCGTTCTTCCACTCGTCCAGGGTGTGGGGCTCCAGCACCCTGTAATAGGCCCCGTCCACCGTCACCCAGCTCCCCGGGGCCAGCGTCACCGACTTGGGCGTCACCAGCACATAGTCCGTCGTGACCTCCCCGTGGATGTCCGGCTGGTCGTGGCCCACATATTTCTCCGTCAGCACCCCGGGGAACCGGCTGCCCGCCGGGTCCTTGTCCGCGTCCTTCTGGCACTGCCGTACCTGGCACAGGGCGGCCTTCACCGTCTGATATCCCCGGTCCTCCCCGTCGGGCAGGATGGCCGTGAGAAAGCAGTGCCGGCCCCGCCACGCAAAGGCGTGGTGCAGGTCCAGCCCGCTCCTTCGGCGCAGGGTGAAGGTCACCCCTCTGGCCCCGATGCCCACGCTGGAAAACAGGTTGCTCCGGCTGTCCAGCTCCGCCCGGGCCCACACCCGGCGCACCTCCGCCCAGCGGTATTCGTCCGCTTCCCGGTCATAGACCAAAGAAAGCACCCCCACCCGCTCCCGCATCTCTCCCGCAGTGGTCATGTAGATCGCTCCTTCTCGCCCCCACCCCGGGGCGGTTTTTTATTTTTCACCCGCTCATCTTCAGCTGATTCAGCATTCTCCGGAACGCCGGATTTTCTGCCGCCCCCTCCACGGGGCCTCGGTGGTCGTATGCCTCCAGCACCAGGTGGTCCACGCACAGGTCATACTGGGCCAGGCGGAGGGAACCGGCCTCCGGCTCCTCCACCCCTGCCTGGGCCAGATAGCCCACGGCGGCCCAATACAGCCCCTCCAGCAGGGCCTCCTCCCCGTCCTCCAGCTGGTCGATGCGGCAATAGGCCATCAGAGCCGCCTTGCGGTCTGCAAACACCGTCATGGCCGCCGCGCTCACGCCCGGGCCGCCAGGGCCACAAAGGGGCTGCGGGCCTTGGTGCTGTTCTTGATGGTCAGGGGCTTGTTCACCTTGGGCCCGCCGTTGCACCGGAACACCATGCGGAAGCAGTTCTGGTCGGTGAGAAACTCCACGTGGATGCTCCAGTCCTGCTTGGCGGTGCCCTTGGTCAGCAGGATATACTGGAAGGGGTCCACCAGCATCACGTCGCCCTTGCTGCCCTGGGCGGGACAGCAGTCCTCCAGCAGCACCGGCTTGTTCAGCACCCGCTGCATGTCAAAGTTGCCCAAGCCGCCCTCGGGGTTCCACAGGAACTTGGCCGCCTCCCCGCTGTGGATGGCCAGGGTGGGCAGCAGCTCCTCCAGGTCGGGGTGCATCAGCCACACCAGGCGGTCCCGGTTCCGGGGCATGGCCCGGGCCACCATCTTTACCACGTTGGCCCCCAGCAGCGTGCCCGCCTCCTGGTCGGTCTCCTTGTCCACCGTCACAATGGCCCCGCTGTTCAGCAGGCCGGTGGGTTTGCCCGTGCCGTCGCCGCTGATGACCGCCTCGGTCAGCAGCCGGTCTCCGGCCAGAGTAAAGGCGTTGCCCATAAAGCCGGTGAGGAAGGTCGCGTCCTGAAGCATCTCGTCGGTGCAGTAGCACACGCCCATCATCTTCTCCAGGTCCAGCTTCATCTCCCGGAAGGCGGGCTTGCTGGCCGCCACGGCGGTGGCCTCCGATGCCCAATACATCTGCACCCCGCCGAACACGCTGGCGGATACGTCCGTCTCATCTACGCTCACCCAGCGCATGGCGTTGGCGGCGTTGGAACAGGTGTAGCGGTCCAGTCGGTTCAGCAGCGGAGAGGACTGCACCGCGCTGTCCATGATGCGCCCGGCAAAGTCCTCCTGAAGGAGAAAGCCGCCGTCCGCGCCGGTGGTCCCGTTCACCCCGGCGGCGGCGTTGATCTTCTCCAGCCGCTCGTCCCGCACGCCGCCCTTGCGAAAGCTATAAATGGCCTTCAGCTGCTCGCCCAGAGAGCTGAACGGCGTAAAGCTATTTTCCTTGCTCTTGCCGCTATTATCAGGCATCTCCCCGTGAAGCACGCCGTCATACTCCCCCTGCCCGTCCAGGGGCTGGGCGTTCTGCCGGGCGGCGTCCAGCAGACGCTCCACGCTCTGAATGTCCCGGTTCAGGGCCTCCATCTGGTCGGCCAGCTTGCCGCTCTCCTCCAGCTTGCCCTCCTCCACCAGCTTGGCCGCCTGGTCGGCCAGTTTCTTCTTCTGGCTGCGCAGGTCCACGATTTTCTCCATAAAGTCCATTTGCTTTACATCCTTTCTGTTTAATAGCTATTCAGCGCCCGGAGCCTGGCCCGGATGCGTTCCGCCCGCTCTCTCTGCCCGGCGGCGGTCTTCTCCGCCGCCAGGTGGTCCCGATACTGCTGCCGCATGGCCTGCGTCAGGCGGTAGCGGCTGCCCGCCGCCGCCACAAAGGCCGCCGGGTCCGTCTCCCCTTCGTCTGCCCCGGCCAGGGCCACGATCTCGTCGATCAGGCCATACTCCTTGGCCTGGGTGGGGGTGATCCAGATGTTCTGGTTCATCAGGTCCATCAGCTCTTCCCGGCTGCGGGTCCCGCTCCGGGCCTGATACATCTCCAGAATGCAGTCCCGGGCGTTCTTCAGGGCCTGGGCGCTGCGCTTCATATCCCGGAAATCCCCCTGGGCCCCGGCCACCGGGTTGTGATAGCACAGCAGCGCCCCTGGCTCGCTCTGGATGACGGTGCAGGCGGACACGGCCAGGGTGGCCGCGCTGGCCCCATAGCCCTGGATCAGAGCCGTGGTCTTGCCGCTGTACCGCCGCAGCATAGAGCGAATTTCGCCGCCCACCGTCATGTCCCCGCCGGGGGAGTTCACCAGCACGGTCACGTCCTCCCCGGCGGCCTGTTCCAGGGCCGCTTGAATGTCCATGGGGGCCACGATGTCCCGGAACCCCCACCAGCGCAGCACGTCGGCGCTGTCGTTGTCCCACAGCTCGCCCCGCAGTGCAATGTCAGCCATGTTTCTCTCCTCCTCACTCCATGGGGGCCAAATTCTTTGTAATCCAAAAGCGCCGCCCCTGGCCCCCGGGGATGGGGTTGCGCTCGTCCAGAGCCCGGCACTCGTCCGGGCACATCAAGCCGTTTTGCACCATCTTTTCAAAATACTCGGCCCGGCTCTTGTCGTCTCCCCGCAGCAGCACCGAGGGGTTGCCCTTGAAATACAGCCCCTCTGCCCGTTCCGCCCGGTCCAGGGCCTTATAGGTGTTTTCCTCCTCCCACTGGACGACATAGGGCATCAGCGTGTCCGTCACGAACACGATGCGCTGCTGCTGGTTGCTCTCATAGCTCTCTTTTCCGCTCTGTAACATGTGCTTGGGGATGCCGGTGAACCGGGACACCTCCTCCACGGCAAAGGTCCGGCTCTCGATGTATTGGGCGTCCCGCTGGTTCAGGCCGATGGGGGTGTACTTATAGCCCCGGGTGAGCACCGCCACCTTAAAGGCGTCGTCCCCATAGGGGTTGTAGCGGGCGAACTGCTCTTTGATCTCGTCCCGCCCCTCCTTTTTCAGGTCGGTGTCCACCTCCACGATGCCCGAGATCATCGCCCCGTTCTGGAACAGCTTTCGGCCATACTGCTGGGCCGCCCCCTCCCCGCCCACGGTCTCCCGGGCCAGGTGGAGGAAGCCCCGGCCCCGCACCCCGTCATAGCTCTCAAAATAGAGGAAGCTCAGCTCATAGCCGGAGAAGGTGCGGAGCACGCCGTCCACGCTGTAGTCATAGAAATATTCCCCCGTCTCCCGGTCCTGGCGGATGGTGCAGCAGTCCGAGGGCAGGGGCACCCGCTCCACAATGCGCCCGTCTGGCCCCCGGCGGTTCCAAACGGCTCCAAAGCCGTGCCAAAAGGCGTTGCTCATCACCGTGCGGCCCAGCATATAGGGGGTCATGTCCCGGTTGGGCCGGGTCTTGAACACCTGGTCCAGCTCGGGCAGGCTGACCGGCTCCCGGGCCTGGCCCTGCTTGCGGTAGATGGAGAAGGGCACCATGCCAAAGTCGTTGCACAGTATCCGGTGGGCCGCCGCTACCGGGCTTAGGCGCTCCGCCCCGCCCACGCCGGTGTCATAGTCTCCGCCGGACAGAAACAGGTCCCGAAAGCTCCGGTTGGCCTCCTCCCAGCTCACGGTGCGGTACTCCGCCGCCGCTCTGGGCGGGCCCATGGCGTTGCGCAGCAGCATTTTATCGTCTCCCTCCCTTGGCGGCCGCCACGGCCCCGGCCAGCAGCGCCGTTCCCAGCACGGCCAGGGCCGCCGCCCCGCCAAAGGCCAGCCCGGCAGCTGCCGTCAGACACCCGCTGCCGCCCACCGCCAGCACGTCGTCCAGATACAGCCACAGCAGCACCTTCCAGCGGGGCTTTTTTCTCTCGTTCATAGGCTCCAGTCCTCCCCCAGTGTGGTCTTGTCAAAGGTCTCTTGCGCCGCCATGATGGTGGCCGTGGCCAGGGCGATGACCCAGGCCACCGTAATGTCGATGCGGCCCATAGACCGGTTTTTCATCAGCTTCATGTTTTCGTTGGCGTCTACATAACAGCGGGCGTTCCCAAAGCACCACCGGGCGCAGGTGTTGTGGACGTGGAGCATCTTGCGGCTGCGGATCAGCCGCTCCAGGTCCTTAGTGGGCGGGCTCATGTGCAGCATGCCCTGGGGGATGTCGATGCAGGCGATCTCCGGCTTTGGCTCCCCCGCGTCGTTATAGGGGGCCGTCATCCGGGACACCAGCGTCCGGCTCAGCGCCGGGTCCAGGCCCAGGCATTGCAGGTCAAAGTCCTCCGCCGCCTCGTAAATGGCCCGCTCCACCGCGCTGTAGTCGATCAGGTCCCCGGGGCACAGGTGGAGAAAGCCCGCCCGTTCCCAATCCCGATAGGGCACGTGGTCCCGGCGCTCCGCCTCCACCACGCCGTCCAATGGCCGCCACGCCCGGGGCAGCATCACCCAGCTGTCCAGCCCCTCCTGGGGCGGGAACAGCAGCACAAAGGCGGTCAGGTCGGTGGTGGCCGACAGGTCCAGCCCGCCGTAGCACCGCTTTCCCGCCAGGTGCTCCCGCACCCACTCCTCCCGCTCCCCCTTGGCGGAGGGCCCGATCTGGGTCTTGTCATAGATGGTCAGGGGTATCCAGCCCACGTCTTTCGTTGCCACCCACTGGTTCAGGCGCAGCCACCGGAAGGAGCGCTCCGACCCCTCGCTCAGCTTGGCCGCCTTGGCCTCCGCCCGGAATTTCCGGGGCTGCAAGATCACTCCATAGTTGGGGTTGCACCGCTTCCACAGCGCCTCGTCATAGATATCCAGCGCCGCGATCTTGTCCGGGTCGTCCCCGGTCAGGGTGGAGATGCCATACATAATGGGCAGCCACTCCGTCTCGTCCTCGTCCATGGGCCGCTCCGGCTCTCCCCGCCGCCAGGCCAGCACCCGGCGGCATTTTTCGTGAATTTCCCAGCCGATGGACTGCCGGTCCGGGTCGTCTCCCGCCGTGGTCAGCACCAAAACGGTTTGCTGGAGCCGGGCCGCGTCCGAGCCCTGGGTCAGCACCTCCCACCGGGCCCTGCCGCCCCGGCCTTTCCAGGCGTGGAGCTCGTCGCACAGGATAGCCGAAAAGGACGGCCCGTGCTTGTTTTCCACGTCGTTGGAATAGACCTTCATCAGGCCGCCGAACCGGGTGCGAATTTCCCGCACGCTGTCCCGGCAATAGACCATGGGCCGGTGGGGCGGCTGGCTCATGGCCGTGTGCTCCACCATATACTTGGCCGCCTTGTACAGGGTCTCTGCGTTCTCCCGGTCCACGGCGAAAATGCCCACGTCGGGGATGGCCTCCCCGTCGGCCAACAGGTGATATAGGCCCAGGCCCGCCGCCAGCTCCGTCTTGCCGTTTTTCTTGGGAATCTCGTTGTAAAGAAAGCGCCGGTAGCGCACCCAATTTCCCTCGTCGTCCAGCACCTGCACCCCGTAAAAGGCCCGGATCATCTCCTCCTGCCAGGGCTGTAACACAAAGGGCTTGCCCGCCCAGCGGTTTTGGGCGAACACCAGCAGCTTGAAAAACTGGATCACCCGCTCCGCCGCCTCCGGGGCATAGCGCAGTTTCGTCCCCGGCTCCGGGGCGGGGACCTCTATCCCGGGGGCCAGACGCAGCATCTCAGGCAAGGTGGCTCGCCCCTCCCTGGATCAGCTGGAGGAACTGGTTCTCCGGCTCCTCCTGCTCCCCCGCTCCCGGCACCGGTCAAACCCATGTCGTTAGCGCAGGCCCGGGCCTGCTTGAAATACCGGTCCTGAATGCGGCTCCAGCCGTCGGCCTTCTCCTGGTCGCCCTGTTCCAGGGCCTCCCCCGCCGCCTTGCTGGCCAGCTCCCACTGGTGCTGGGCCACCACATAGCGGCCCAGGGTGTCCCGGTCCAGCTCAGTGAAGAGCTTGGCCTCGATCAGCTGCCTGCCCAGGGCCCGAAAGGACTTCTTCAGCTCCTCCGGCAGCCAGCTGGGGGGCCTGGCCGTCTTGGCCGTGGACAGATTCACCTCCCCGGCCCGCCGCTGGGCCTCCTCCGCCCGGCTCAGGTGCTTTCGCCCGTTGGCTTTTATCACATCCGTGGGCTGTCTCTTCCCCGGCATCTCCGTCTCCTCCTTCCCCCACTCCCCATGGGGACTTTTTCCCCCACAAAGGGGTGCCTGCGGTATTCTGCGCCCCGGCCCAAACTTTCTTGACCGGGGGGCGTCCGCAAGGAACCGCCCCCGGGCGTGGGGCAGGCGCGGGCGCATCCAAGCGTCCGGCCCGTTCATCCTCTGTCCCGCCGTTTAAAACGCGGCGGTTTTGTGCATCTCTTTCGCCGTTTTGCGGCTGTGGCAGGAGTGGCACAGGCTCTGCAAATTATTCCGGTCCGTGAACACGTCCCAGTCCCCCTTGTGGTCCCGGATGTGGTCCACGTCTGTGGCCCGGACCCGCAGTCCTCTGGCGGCACAGGCCCGGCAGAAGGGCTCCTTCAACAGCTGCTCTGTGCGCAGCTCACCCCACGTCTCCGTGCCGTACATCCAGCGCCAGGACGCCGCCCGGGCGCTGCGCTCAGTTCTCTTTGGCTGGTGGGCCGGGCAGAAGCCCCCGGGGACCAGGATGTGGCACCCGGGAGCCCTGCACGGTCTCAGTGGCCGTCTGCCCATGGGCTATCACCTCCGCAGGCAAAACAAAAAGAGCCCGAACCAACACGCTCCGCGTTCTGCGGAACATGCGGCTCAGGCTCAATGGCTCAGGCTCAAATCGATGTTCAAATATTGCTCCCGCTTGCATCGCCTGCAATACGGGAACCCCCGCACACATCCGTCGGGTGGAAGGCGGATCAGCCGCATCATTCGGCACTGTGGACACAGCACCCAAACGTCTGTTCCGTCTTTCACCAATAGTTTACCATAGTCTTCCCTGGAGCGCAACACTTTTCTCCCCCTTTTCCCCGGAAACGCAAGTTAATATACTTACCCCCGAGACTGAAAAATCAAAAAAGGCTATTCTCTTTTCCGTCGCCGCCTGGCCCTGGGCCGGTGCTCTGTGTCAGATTTTGGCAGCATGTACTTGATCCAGGCGAATTCCCCATAGCCGTTTCGCACCGGGCCCTCATTGGCCAGCACCTCCGCCTCCGGCGGGGCGGTCAGTGTCACACAGTCGGGCACCCGCTCGGTCTGGGGCTCCGGCCGGTCCAACCCTAAGGAGGGCGTCCAGGTCCGCTCCCCCACCTGGGGGTGGCCCCACTCCCGGGGCTCCTTGGTCAGATAGGCCGCCAGGTCCTCATAGGTGTGGCCCCGGTCAAATTTCAGCCGGGTCATCTCCACGTTGCTGCCATAGATCCACAGTCGGCGGACCTCCTCCAGGTCCTCCCCCGTCCCGTTCAGGACCAGGTGGTGGTGGAGACGGCCCCCGGGGCAGCCGCCCTCTGTCACATAGATGTATCTGGTGGGCTGGCCCCTGGCCCTCCGGGCCGCCCGCAGCTTGGCCAGGAAAGAGCGTATCTTCCGCACAGCCATGTCCCGGCTCTCGGGCAGCCGCCCGTCCTCATAGGTCAGCGTGATGAATAGGTCCCCGTCGTCAAAGTTGGCCGCCAGCACCCGCTCCAGCTTGGCGAAGGAGGTCCTGGCGTTCAGCCGCTCCCGGGCCGCGCTGGAGGCTTTCCGCTTCTGCGCCCTGGCCCGGGGCCCATCCCCGGCGGCAGGCGGGGTGTACACCACCGCATACACCATCCGCCCGCAGCGCACCTGTTTGAGTATTTTGCTCATCCGTTCACTCCTGTTTCATCCTTTTAATAAAATTTTCCTGTTTACAAATCTTGTGCGAATGGCTATAATTATAGAAAAATAAACTATGGAGGTACGAACATGCCTGAGTCGATGCAATGTCCCATCTGCGGGAGACATTTTTCTCCCATCAGAAGCCAAATCCTCAGCAACGGCAACCCCGCTTGCCCCGAATGTGTTGCTAAGGAATTGGCCAAAGAAGAAGCCAAGAACAAGTAATTCAATCCGCTTCTGCTGCACCCCTCGAATGACGAGGGGTGCTTTTTTACGCTTGTCCACCTCTCCTGTCCTCAGCCCGGGCCTGTTTGAAGGCCTCTGAGCTGCGGTAGGCCTTTCTGGGGTCGTTGCTCAGGGGCAGGACCCGGCTGGTGCCGGGGTAAAAGGCCATCTGGCACTCCCCCGTGGGGCCGTGGCGGTTTTTGGCCACCAGCACGTTCAGCTCCTCCGGGGCGTAGGGGTCCCGGTCCCCCGGACCCTCGTAATACTCGGGCCGCAGCAGGAAGATCACCCCGTCGGCGTCCTGCTCAATGGCCCCCGTATCCCGCAGGTCAGACAGCTGGGGCCGGTGGTCCTGGCGGGCCTCGCTCTCCCGGTTCAGCTGGGCCAGGGTGAGCACGGGCACCCGGAACCGCCGGGCCATGGTCTTGATGGCCCCGGATATCTCTGTGGTGTAGTCATACCGGCTGCTCAGCCGCCCCCGCTCCCCGGGGGACACCTTGCCCAGATAGTCAATGACGATGAGGGCCAGCCCCGGGACCTTCCGGGCCAGGGTCTCCATCTCCGCCACGGTGGCGCTGGCCTTCTGATTGACGTACAGGGGCAGCTCGTTCAGCACGTCGGCGGCCTGGGCCACTTTGGTGTATTCCGCATCCGTCAGGCGCTGCATCAGCAGCTTGTTTCCCGGCACGCCGCTCTCCCGGGCGGCGCGCTTGGCCTCCAGCTGCTCCACGTCCATCTCCAGGGAGATAAACAGCACCGGCCCTGTCCGCTTGGCCACCCGGTCCGCGATGTTCATGGCCAGGGTGGTCTTGCCCATGCCCGGGCGGGCGGCCAAGACATACATGCCGCTTGCCAGCATCCCGCCCCCCAGCACGTTGTCCAGGTCCCGGTAGCCCGTGGGCACAAAGCCCTTTCCCTCCCCCCGGTCCACCGTCTCCCGGTGCCGGTAGAAGCGGAGCATTCCCTCCTGGGGGCCGATGAGCTCCCGCTCTGTCCCCTGCTGTTCCAGCTGCTCCAGGGTCCGGGCCGTCTCCTCCAGGATGTCCTGGGGCCGGGCCTGCTGGTCCAGCCGCTCCAGACAGCGGCCCGCCAGGTCCCGAATGCCCCGGGCCACGGCGTTCTCCCGGGTCAGCCGGGCGTATTCCTCCACATTGGCCGCCGTGGGGGTGGCGTCCATCAGCTGCATGATGTACTCGTTGGACACGGACCCGCCCATGCGCCGGACCTCCTGGCCCAGCAGCACCGGGTCGGCGGGCTTTCCCGCCCGGGTCAGGGCCAGGGCCGCCTGGAACAGCTGCCGGTTGGCCTCCAGGCCAAAGTCCCCCGGGCTCAGGATGCCGGCGGCCACCGGCAGGCACTCCGGGGAGATCAGGATGGACCCGATCACGGCGTTCTCCGCCTCAAGTGGTCTGAGCGTCGTCAAAGATCACAACCTCCTCCCCGTCGATGATCTCCGTGTGGAAGGGCCGCTGCTGGCGGGGCCTGTCCGGTCTGGCGGAGGGGGCGGGCTTGTCCTCGTCCTCCCACCGCCTGCCGTTGAGCCAGGTGGAGGCCATGGGGATATACCGCCCTCCGTCCTTCTGCCAGTCCGCCGAGGCCAGGGCCCGTTTCAGCCCCAGGCCCATCTGCCGCAGCAGGGCGTCGTCCGGCTTGAGCTTGTCCCACGCGACAGCGGCCCGCTTCTTCGCCTTCCCGTTTGGATAGGCTGCCCAAAAGGCCGCAAAGCGCTCCGGCTTCCAGGTGGGCACCGAGGGCTTGTCCTGTGCTTTTTTCCTTCGGGCACGTCCCCCCGTGGGGGGACTATAGGGGGGAATATCTTCTAGTCTATCTATCTTCTTATGTTCCGTCGGGAAAACCGTCAACGGTTTTTCCCGCTGACGGCTCAGACCGTCATCGGTGTTTTCCGACAACGGTTCCCGCTCCTGTGCACCGTTGTCGGGTTTCCCGGACAACGGTGCAGGCGCACTAATTTCCCCAGCGCTGCCGTTTTCTTCGGCCATGGGTGCCTCGTCCTGGAGGATGTACAGGTTGCCCGTGAACTTGCCCCCGGCGTCGTGGGCCTGCTCCCGGACCAGATAGCCCACCCGCTCCAGCTCCCCTAGCATCCGGCGCAGCCGGTCCTTGCCGCATCCGGCCTGTTTGGCCAGGCCGGACACGGTATACTGCCAGTTCTCGGGCAGGGAGGCCATCAGGACGAACAGGCCCCGGGTCTCCAAGCTCAGCCGCCCGTCCTGGGCCACCTCCCGGTAGACGGTGACAAACGGCTTCCGCCGCAGAAAGCGAATTTTACTCTCCATCAGGTTCCCCCCTTGTCTTTCTCTCCGGGATGTGGTATCATGTCCTTGTTGTTAGGTTCCCTGTCGGCGCTGTCCTGCGTCGGCGGGGGATTTTTTTGCTTTCTGGGCCCTCCACGGGTCACGCGCACCATCCCCAGGCCGATGACTTCGGCCATGGTCAGCTGAACCGTGTCCTGGTCCACCACCAGCACGGGGCAACCCGCCACCCCGGTATAATAGGCCCGGTGGGGTTCCCCATCCGGGCCTTCCCACATCAAAAAGAAGCTGTGCCCCACGTTGGAGAACATCAGTTCCCGGTTCCGGGGCAGCGTATAGCCCCGCTTGCGCAGCAGCCGGGCGAAGCTGGTCCGGGTGGCTTTGGGGAAGATCGCCATCAGCACGTCTCCTCCAGCTGCTCCCCCAGGGGCCGCGACAGATACTCCTCCTGGCGCTTATGGTTCACCAGCACCTCCAGCACCTGCGCTTTTTTCGCAACGTCCAGCGTCTCATCCCGGAGCACCGAGAGGATCGCGCACTTGTAGCACTCTGCCAAACTCATCGTTCTCTCCTCCTTGCCAAACTCACCAGGCCGTCTCTACCACCGCAAAGGCGGTACACATACCCAGCAGGAAAATCAGGGTCAAAAACCCGCACACAGCCACAATGGCCCAAAACTCCGCCCATCTGGCGGCCCGCTCCCGACGGGTCCGCTGTCTCTTTCGTTCTGTCATGCTCTCTCGCCTCTCTCTTACTTTTTCCGATACGCCGCCATCAGCAGGTCGGCGGCGGCCTTCTCGATGATCTTCATCCGCCGGGCCCGCTCCTCCTCCGTCAAGATCGGGCGCCGCACCCGCACAATGGCACCGGGATAGTAATAGACCTTCTCCTCGCCATACACGTCGTTACACTTGCGTCCCATACGATCAACTCCTTTTCTATTTTCGCCCCGCCCAAAGGCGCGGGCCTGATCTGATGTAACACTATGCCCCTGCGGCCTGTCCTCATGTTTCCGGCGGCGGACCAAAATTCGCCCCTCATACATAGCCGTGCAAAGGTCCTTTTGTTGCACGTTTGCGGGCAACTTGGGGGTTGTCCACCTTGCCGCACTTTATTGTCCATGCTAGAATGTGATTTCAGAAAGGAAGTGCATTCTTTTGAAACTGAATCCAGACTGTGTCCGCGACATTCTGCTGGTCGTAGAAGATGAAACTACCGCAACCCATAAAGCCGCGTATCCGTCTAAACCGTTTGAAACCTTGGATACCAAATACTCTGAGGAAGTAGTCCTTTACCACGTCGTCCAGTGTATAGAAGCCGGATATTTCCGCGACGCGCAAAATTGTGGCCGCATGGGTCTTCTGATTCCAGACCTCTCCCCCGATGGACACAGCTTTCTAGCAAATGTCCGCAAAGACACCATTTGGAGCGGCGTCAAAGTCATTGCAGAAAAAGTCGGTGCAAATTCTATGACTGCCGTTACACAAATTGCAAGCAATGTGATTTCCGAGCTTATCAAGGCTCAGTTCGGGCTTCGCTGACTGCGGTTCACCGCACATGCAGCAGCTTCTTCCACGCGTACATGCAGCACTCCTGCATCTCTTCGTCCGTCGGCTGCTGATATCCCTTGTCCACCATGTACTTCACCAGCGCCGCACAGGCAACCCAGCGCACCAGCCAACCAATCGCACAAACACCCGCCAGCGCAGCCAAAATAATGTAACCAAGCATCCCCTCACCCCCTTCCAATCAGCCGTTCCACTCTGACCCCCAGTGCTGCGGCCAGGGCCAGGCCCACAGGGAGCGAGGGGTTTTTGGTCCCCCGCTCGATCTGGCACAGCAGCGGCTGAGAGACCCCGGCCTCCCGGGCCAGCTGGCGCTGGCTGATTCCCTTTGCCTCCCGCAGCTGCTTGATGTTGTCTCCAACACCCATTGCATCTACCTCCTTCCGTTCGACCCCATTGTGAGATTGTCAACAACAATCTCACAACTCTGTGATAACCAAGTTATCACACGCGTTTAGTTTAACATGTTGAACATCAAGGGCAAAAAAAGATAGTAGACACCTTTTCTTCGACTGCGTCCGCCAGCTTCGTCAGCGTGTCAGTCCGCACACACAGGGCTTTTCCGTTCTCTAAGGCAGAAATCGTTGCCCTGGAAACACCGGATTTCTTAGACAGCTCCTCCTGGGTCATCCCGATTTTCTCCCGGCATTCCCGCAATCTGTTGTCCATTTTCCATCACCTCCAAGTTTTATCTTGCCCGTAGTTTAACATGTTGTACGTTCGCTGTCAAGTACGTTAAACATTTTTATTGCAAAAAAGTTTAACGCGTTGTATAATCAAATTGACACAGGAAAGGATGTGACGGAATGACCTTAGGCGACATCATCTCCCAATACAGGAGAGAACACGCTATATCAATGGATAAGTTCTCCAAGATGTCAGGCATAAGCAAAGCCTATATATCTATGCTTGAAAAGAATCGAACACAGCGCGGGGAAGAACCTGCCCCGTCGATTGAAATGTACCGCAATGTAGCTGATGCCATCGGTGTCGATGTAGATGAACTTGTCCGCATGGTCGATGGAAAAGTTCTGCTTTCCCAAAAGCTCCCCTCCAACTGTCTCCCGCTCCCGCGGACGGTGAAGAAGCCCCGGCTGGGGGCCATCGCCTGCGGCAAGCCTATCCTGGCCGTGGAGAACATCAGCGAATATGACGACGTACCCATTACCATCCACTGTGACTTCACCCTGCTCTGCAAGGGGGACAGCATGATCGACGCCCGCATCTGGGACGGCGACGTGGTCTATATCCGCCAGCAGCCCGAGGTGGAAAACGGCGAGATCGCCGCCGTGCGCATCGGTGAGGAAGCCACCCTGAAGAAGGTCTATTACAATGGCCGCCGCATCATCCTCCGGGCCTGCAACCCCCTGTACGCCGACATGGAATATGAGGGTGAGGATCTAAACGACGTGGAAATACTGGGCAAAGCCGTGGCGTTTTCTAGTATGATATAGTGTCGCCCTCTACGGGGGCGTGGATTGAAAATCCAGCATGATATAGAAAGAGAGGCCATCAATGATCCTATCCGAACTCCCGCCCGCGGCCCAGCGTGATCTTGCTCGATTCACCGGCTACGGCTGGAAAGCCAAGATCATCATGGACCTGCTCAACCGGCGCTATGACCTCCGCCTGACCTGCGATCAGATCCGCCGGATGCAGCTGCGCGACCTGCCAAAGACATAAAAAAGCCCCAGGCCGATGGCCGGGGCATGATATAAATAAAAAAGGGAGACCGGACGCATCCAATCCCCCTAGGTATGCTCCGTAGAGACATACCGCAATTCACGTTTATAATATACTATATATTCTGCGAAAAAGCAAGAATTATTTTGTTTTTGCTTTGACAAATTTCCGCAATGCAGCGATTTTTACATTATTATCCGTCAGAATGATCTGATTATATACGGAAACAGGAATCGCCTTGCGAAGTTTTTCAGTGCAGTCTACGAAAGAGGAGATCAACCGCTTCGTTTCATTTTTTGATATTCTGAGCAATGAAAGCTGGTATACGATAAGCACAACATAATCAGTAACGGTCTCGAAGGTTAAAACAGGGACACCAGTCGCATTTGAAATAGCATTACTAACTTGCTTATCAATGTTTCCGGTTCGGAATCTG
>ENA-UESE01000976-UESE01000976.1-human-gut-metagenome-genome-assembly--contig:-NODE-976-length-26199-cov-30.334048_pt1 | contig 26199 bp, 23 predicted proteins | sample MGYA00242995_ERZ507996 | MGnify/ENA primary metagenome ERZ507996 (study PRJEB26167, sample SAMN06115489) | human gut metagenome | host: Homo sapiens | place: China:Sichuan | collected 2015-04-15... | reverse complement strand
AATGTAAAATATATTCACACATACAAAGAAAAAGCTAAAATATCTATCTCATTCTCTTACTTACAAGGTAAGAGAATGAGATTTATGGGGACAAAGGTAGAAAAAAAATCAACAAATAAACAAACGATTTTATATTTTAATCAAATTATATGGTATTAAACCTCATAAAATATAAATAAAAACTATTTTTCATTATTGCGTTCATTTCGATTTTATTTACACATTTTTCTTTCCTGTTTTATTCTATTCTCTGACATTATTTTCTCAATTTAAACAATAATAAGCATCGTTAATGTGTAATAATCAGATGTTAACGAAAAGAGAGAGACTATTTACTATGCCTCATTTATTCTCTTACCTTGTAAGTAAGAGAACATAAAAACAGGAACAAGCAATTAAAGAGTACGGCCTAATTCTTTTTTTATCGGAAAAAACTGATTATAAACGTATTACAAATCCATGAAACAAGTATTACGATTTAATAAAGTCATCAAGTTAATCATCATTGCCGGTGATTTATGTATATTGAATACTATCTTCATAGTATTATATCATATAATAGATGTCCAGACACTCGGCGAAACATTTGCCAATTCTCTCCCCCGCCTGTTGGTCCTTCTGAACCTGGTCTATATTACCTGTAACTACTCCAAAGGCATTATTCTTCATGAACGCATTGTACGTCCGGAACGGATTGTGACACGTGCCATACGCAACACTTTTTTCCATGCAGTAGTATTCATCAGCCTTATCAGTCTTGCAGATTTCGGAACTCTTTCCGCGCGTTTTTTTGTCTTGTTCTATTTCTTTTTTCTTATTTGCTTAACTATCTACCGGCTGACTTTCCGCCAAATTTTAAAGTCCTATCGTCGTTCGGGCGGCAACTCCCGTAGCACCATACTCTTAGGCGACGGTGAAAACATGATTGAGCTTTACCATGAAATGACAGGAAATGCAGCATCCGGTTTCAAGATAATCGGCTATTTTGCGGAAGCGCCTTCCCCACTCTACCCCGAACAATGCCCTTATTTGGGCCTTCCCCAACATGCACTTCCTTACATCCAACATAGCCCAACAGAACACGTGTACTGCGGACTTCCTTCATCATACAGCAAGGAAATTCTGCCCATCATCAATTACTGTGAAAATCATCTTATACACTTTTACAGTGTGCCCGATGTGCGCAGATACCTCAAACGCCACATGCATTTTGAAATGTTGGGCAACGTTCCCATTCTATACATCCGTCAGGAACCATTGGCGCAGCCGGAAAACAGACTTCTCAAACGAATGTTCGACATTCTTTTCTCACTGCTTTTTCTGTGCACGCTTTTCCCTGTGATATACCTGATAATAGGCACAGCCATAAAAATCACCTCACCCGGTCCCATCTTCTTCAAGCAAAAACGCAGTGGAGAAGCCGGCAAAGAGTTCTGGTGCTACAAGTTCCGTTCCATGCGCGTAAACAAAGACAGTGACACAATGCAGGCCACCAAAAACGATCCGCGCAAAACGAAGTTGGGAAATTTCCTACGCAAAAGCAACATCGACGAACTTCCGCAGTTCATCAACGTCCTGTTGGGCAGCATGTCCGTAGTGGGGCCTCGTCCTCACATGCTGAAACACACCGAGGAATATTCCAAGCTGGTTGACAAATACATGGTGCGGCATCTCATAAAACCCGGCATCACCGGATGGGCGCAAATCAACGGTTTTCGTGGCGAAACCAAAGAACTGTGGCAAATGGAAGGCCGCGTGGAACGAGACATCTGGTATCTGGAACACTGGACTTTCATGCTCGACCTATACATCATTTACAAAACCGTAAAAAACGCGATTCAAGGAGAGAAAGCTGCCTACTGATGAAAGTAAACAGTAAAAAATAAAATAGAACAAAAACACATGAAACAGAAAATATTTATTATCCTACTGTCATTGCCGCTATTATTTGCCGGATGCCAAAGCTATAAGCAAGTGCCCTACTTGCAAGGCAACATGCAACAGGCGGCCCAGAGCGACACAACCGCCCTTAATCCAACCTTATACGACGCCCGGATTATGCCGAAAGATTTGCTGACCATCGTAGTCAGTTGTCCCGAAGCGCCCGAACTGGCAGAACCTTTCAACCTGACGGTGTCCAGCCCCATCAGTAATACAGGCAACAAGTATCTCACTTCACAACCCGTATTGCAACAATATCTTGTAGACAACCGGGGCAATATTGATTTCCCCGTACTGGGCACAATACATCTGGGCGGACTGACCAAAGGAGAAGCCGAACAATTGATAAGAGAGAAGTTGAAATCGCAATTTCGTGAAATGCCCATCGTCACCGTACGTATGGTCAACTATAAGATTTCAGTCATCGGTGAGGTAACCAGACCGGGAACCTTTACGATCTCCAACGAAAAAGTCAACCTGTTCGAAGCCCTTGCCATGGCAGGAGACATGACCATCTACGGTATCCGCAACAACGTAAAGCTTATTCGCGAAGACAATAGGGGCCAACGGGAGATCATCACACTCAACTTAAACGATCAGGACATCCTACATTCTCCTTACTACTACTTACAGCAGAATGACATCCTGTACGTCACACCCAATAAGACCAAAGCCAAAACATCCAACATCAGCAGCAGTACCACCATCTGGTTCTCCGTTGTCGGCTCGTTAGTGTCATTGGCCAGCCTTATCATCGCTATCACCAAATAGCGGACAAATTGAGAGAAAAAAACAGTGCATAACACTTAATACTCAGAAAACGTGAAAGAAGACATATACGACGACCTGTTTGAAGAAAAAGAAGAGAAGACGGATTTCCACGCCGTCCTGTTCAAATATATCATACGCTGGCACTGGTTCGCAGCCTCTGTCCTCATTTGTCTGGCGGCTGCATGGCTATACCTGAAGTATACCACCCCGGTCTACAACATCAGCGCTTCTGTCATTATCAAGGACGACAAAAAAGGAGGCGCTGCCGGCAGCAATTTCAGCGCCTTCGAGGATCTGGGCATTATCAGTTCATCCAACAACATCGACAATGAGATAGAAATTCTGCATAGCAAATCGCTCATTAAAGACGTGGTCTGCGAATTAGGGCTTTACATCAATTACTCCACTACGGGCGGTTTCAATACCACCGATTTATACGGTTCATCTCCCATACTCGTACACTTCCCGCCGGAAGATGCCGATCGTCTCACCGACCCCATACTTCTGACAATCAATTATCATGCCGGCGGACAAACGGACGTGACGGCCACAATCAACGAAACAGTTCTGAACAGGCATTTCACCAAGCTGCCCGCGGTAATCTCCGGCGAAGCGGGCACTCTTACCCTGATGCCCAACCCTGCCATCCCCATTGAAGGAAGCGGCAGCATTGAAGTAAGCATTGTCAAACCGTTCACTCTTGCCAAAGGTTATCGTAGCGCTTTATCCATTGAGCCTACCAGCAAAACAACCTCCGTAGCCACCATATCAATCAACGACACCCACACCAAACGCGGTGAAGATTTCATCAATAAGTTAGTGGAAATGTACAACCGCGATACCAATGACGATAAAAACGAAGTGGCGGAAAACACAGCCCATTTCATCGACGAACGTATATCCGTCATCGATCAGGAATTAGGCACTACCGAGCGCGAGTTGGAAAGTTTCAAACGCGAAGCCGGGCTCACCGACCTCAGCAGTGACGCCAAACTGGCCGTCAGCGAGCGCTCCGAGTACGAAAAGCTCTGTGTGGAGAACGGTACGCAACTCAACCTCATACAATACCTCTCCGACTATCTTGACAAGCCGGAAAGTTCCTATACCACTCTCCCTGCCAACGTAGGGTTGAACGACAATACCCTAACCGGTCTTATAACCCAATATAACGCCTTGATTCTGGAACGCAACCGCCTGTTACGCACTTCTTCCGAAGCCAACCCCGTCATACAACGGCTCAACAGCGATATCCAGAACATGCGCACCAATCTTGTCACCACCATTACCAGCGTGCGCAAAGGACTGCTTATCACCAAATCCGACCTCGACCGCGAGGCAGGGAAATATGCCGGGCGCATCAGCAATGCTCCCGCTCAAGAACGCCGTTTCGTCAGCATCCAGCGCCAGCAGGAAATCAAGGCGGGCCTTTATCTCATGCTGCTGCAAAAACGCGAAGAGAACAATATCGCCCTTGCAGCCACCGCCAACAATGCCAAAATCATAGACGACGCATTGGCAGACGAATCCCCGATATCCCCCAAAGGGAAGCTCATTTACCTGATTGCCCTCGTGCTCGGCTTCGGTATTCCGGTTGCCATTATCTACGTCCTGAATCTGCTCAGTTTCCGCATCGAAGGACGCAACGACGTAGAAAAGCTCACTACCGTCCCCATAATCGGTGATGTCCCCCTCACCGAATCCGAAACGGGAAATAAACATGCCATTGCCGTTCGCGAAAACGACAACGACATCATGGCGGAAACCTTCCGGAGCATACGCACCAGCCTGTTGTTCATGTTGGGCGAGCCGGACCAAAAGGTGATCCTCATCACTTCTACCATGAGTGGTGAAGGGAAAACGTTTATCGCATCCAATCTGGCTGTCAGCCTTGCCCTGCTGGGAAAGAAAGTAATCATCGTCGGGCTGGACATCCGTAAACCCGGTTTGAACAAGGTATTCAACATTTCGCACAAAGAAAACGGCATCACTCTGTATCTATCCTCTCCCAAGACCACCGACCTGTCTTCATTGATCCGTCCTTCGGGAGTGACCGACCACCTGGATCTGCTGCCGGGAGGAACCATCCCTCCCAATCCTACGGAATTGCTGGCACGCCAGTCATTACAGGACGCCATTGAGATACTAAAACAAAAATACGACTATATAGTACTCGACACCGCACCTATCGGCATGGTTACCGACACGCAGCTTATAGCCCGCGTAGCTGATGCCAGCGTCTACGTGTGCCGCGCCGACTACACATACAAAAACGATTACCAGCTCATCAATGAACTGCAAAACAATAATCGTTTGCCCAATTTGTGCACCGTCATCAACGGGCTGGATATGAAAAAGAAGAAATACGGCTATTACTACGGCTACGGCAAGTATGGCAAGTACTATGGTTACGGCAAGAAATATGGATACGGTTATGGATACGGCTATGGCAGCACCTCCGACCGTAAATAGCATATACCCCATAAGTCCGGGGAACTTCTACATGAAATACTGTCCCTGTCTCCGGGCTTATATTTGTTTGTTTGTGGTATGTTGCGGCGGTAGAGCGCTGCCGTCGCACATACCTTTTAAACTAATGGATCACAAAAACAATGCAAAGTACCAAATACACAGAAACGGAAACCGACGCCGTTCGTCGCCAATGGCTGGTGGCTTACGTGCAGTCATGCCTTGAGAAGAGGACAGCCCGGCGGCTCGCCGCTATGGGCATTGAATGCTACCTGCCCATTCAAAGTGAGATTCACCAGTGGAGCGACCGCCGCAAACGGGTGGACCGCCTGATAATTCCGATGATGATATTCGTGCACGTCACTCCGCAGGAACGTGCGCTTCCGCTAAGCCTGCAAGCCGTCAACCGCTATATGGTGTTGCGCGGTGAAAGTGCGCCTGCCGTAATCCCTGACGAGCAAATGGCACAATTCCGCTTCATGCTCGATTACAGTCAGGAGGCAGTGGAGATGTGCAGCGCCCCGCTCGCTCCCGGCGACGCCGTAAAAGTCATAAAAGGCCCGCTGGCCGGACTGGAAGGAGAACTCGTCATCCTAAACGGAAAAAGCAAAGTAGCCGTCCGTCTGGACAAACTGGGATATGCCCATGTGGATATGCCCGTAGGCTTTGTAGAGAAAAAAAAGAAGGCGCCAACCGGCGCCTTCTAAACAAAACATGCAACAAAGAGCATTGCGCTCTTACACTGTCAGGACATCTCCCCTCCTACACCGTCATCGCATTTGCCCCGAACACGCCCAGCACCGCCGAAGCCACTGCAATCACCACTTTCAGAATTGTATCCCAAATACCTGCACTTTTACTCATTTTCTTCTTCATTTTAAATTGTTCATAAAAACTTGTTCATCACTCTTCTCATCCCAACGGGTTTTCCTCTTCCCCATCGTCCGGAAGGCCGCCTGTTCCGCCCGAAGAACTGCCGCCGTCGGCAGAAACCAGTTCGTAGGTAATGTTATTCGGAGCGCCTTTCGTGGTGGCTACCGAATCGTTCACCAGTCGCAACGTACCGGCAACCTTGAAGTTGACCCGCACCTTATCAATGTTCTTCACCGTACAGTCCTTTTCCTGTTCCGTAGCCACACAATGGAACGAAGTGCGGAAAATCCCGAAATCATCCAGACGGACACTGTTTCCGTCCGCCAACTTCTCACGTATGTTTCTCACGATTGCCTTGCCCACGTGCAGCACATCTTCCGCCGACATGCCACCCAAAGCCTCAATCTCTTCCGAGATACGCTTCAAATCATACATCTTCGCATCGCGCGGCTTTCTTTTCAGGGTATAAACCAGCGGAGAAGTCTTATCTCCAATCTTTTTGTAGCGCTGTGTACGCACTACCAATGCATTTGCCATAAATCTTTACTTTTTTAATGGTTGTTACTTTTTCACTTTTCACTTTTCAATTCTCAATTGTCAAATCTCTCAGGAGCTCCTTTTCTGACAATGCAAAGATACCTCCTCCGCCCCACTCCGCTACCCCTTCTCACCCCTTTGCGCATCCTTGCACACCATAAGGAGAGTTACCGCGGCTTATGGCACCTTATGACGCAATAAACCTCTGCACATGCTTTCATACCCCGTCATTTTTCATTAACTTTACATCAACAATCGTAATAAAAATGTTCCAATGGAAAAATCCTCATTCACCATACGCAGTTACAGCAAAAGCGAGCTGGCCATGCTTTACAGCCCTTACATCACACCCAAAGCCGCTGTCCGGAAACTAAACCGCTGGATAGCCTTCAAACCCGGACTTCAAGAACAGCTCCGGGCCAGCGGCATGCTTCCCAACGCCAAATGCTACACGCCGCTTCAAGTGCACACAATCGTGGAAGCGCTGGGAGAACCCTGACGTTTACAAAGCAAATGCCGGGCGTTGCTGCTGCAAATACCCGGCATTTCATGCGTAAATCCCCGGACTTTCAGGAGTAAAACCCCGGAAAAACAACCAAACATTTGATTCCTGCCCCTAAAATTCCTACTTTTGCATGATTTTTCAGAACAAATGTACGAACTCCTCTTTTTGTGAGAGGGGGCGGCGTAGCGTTTTCATCCCTCTTCCTTTTTCAGCAGTTCAATCCAGGGCAGCCTGTCCTTATCCAGCACTTTGCCCTGCATTTCTGCCATTACCTGCTGTTCCGACTCGCGCTCATCATACCGGCCGCATGGCTGCCGCACGAACAACACGCTGCCCGTCCGGCACAAATCCTGGTCGCGCACCTTCAGCATGTCGAGCCTTGTATAGTTGCGGTCCGGCTGGTTGATGCGGCTGATAGAAAAAATGAAGTCGGCAAGATTGGCCCAGTTGGCACTGCCCGAAATGGTGTACATGTCTATTTCTTCCAGTTCATCCTTTCCACTCTGCTTCTTCAGGCTGCGGGGATGCGCCACGATGATGACCCAGATGCCATTGCTGCGCCCCCATGCCTGCATCTGCGTCAGCATGGCCTTAATGGCCTGTGTTTCCGTATTGTAGCGTCCGCTTTCCATCTCCATGAAAAGATACGGGTCGATGATGAGATACTTCAACGGTACAGCCCGTTTCACCCGTTCCGCACGCTCAATGATATTGGTAGGTGTGGGCGAAATCTCATGCAGATCCAGATGCACCATGTGGGCGTTCAGAAAAGAGACAATGGGCTGCAACTGCTCCCGGGTATATGCCGTCATGTTCACTTTGCCCAACATCAGCCGGATGAGATGCGCAATGTGCTTATTCTTGTCGGGAACCTCGAAAGAGAGAAAGCAGACGTAGCGCCCGGTCTTGGCCATGAGGTGGCAAGTCAGGTCATTCAGAAAATCCGTCTTGCCGCTGTTGGGCTTCCCGGTAACGATTATCAGTCCGCCCTGATCGGTGGGATGAAACACTTGGTCGGTCAGCGGGCCATAGCCCACATCGTATCCATGATCGTATTCGCCACGCAGCACGTTCAGCACCTCATCCGTCCGTTCGCCTACGGTGATGATGTCCGCCGTATGCCGCGGACGTGCAGAGTCGATAATCTCGCGCACCACACCGGAACCGTATGCCACAAGCACATCGGATATGTCCTTGCAGCCGCCGGGCAAAGTGGTGAACAGGCAGCGGGACCCGAAGTAGTCGGCAAGGTGCTTCACGAGTGTCCGCCCCGGCAGGTCGCAATCACCGCAAATCACCAGTTCGCGCACCTGGTCCAGCCAGGGAACAAAAGCCTCGAAACTTTTGCGAAGGTCGCTTGCAGCGCCGTTGGGCACACTGATGACATAAGGGTAGCCCGCCTCGTACAGAGTCAGCACATCCCTTCCTCCTTCGGTGACAATCAGACGGGCAACACTCTCTTCGGAAATCCGCAGCGGGTTAATGCAGTCGATATTATAGGGCGGACAAGGCGTAGTGGGCGAATCCTGACTCCAGCATTTGGTGTATCCGGACGAGGAAGGGTCGCACGAACGATACTTCACGTTGACAGGTTGCCCGTTGACGTAGTTCACATAAGCAATGCAGTGGTACATCGTCCCGGCAGCGTTCTTTTCGTCCTTGCCGTCCTTTCCACCGAAGCAGCGGTGCGTCAGGCAACCGAGATGTGCACTGACAGCCGTTTTCAGGGATATTCCCTGGTCGGCAAGATAACGGCGGGCGGCAAGCTGATCAGGGTCGGCCGTCTCCGGCTCATCTGTCAGCGGCTTTATTCTGGCGAGCACGTCGGGCGAGAGATGTTTGTAGTCATCGGGAATCATCGAGACTTCGGACACGAAAGTTTCCCCACCACCGGCATTGCCCGCCAACGCCGCACTTCCGTTTTTCCTTCCCGCCGATGCAGGGAAAGAAGCGGACGGGCCGCCATACGCCCTCCCGGCCGACAGCGGGCGTTCTTCCCAAAAGTCTTTCAGGCGGCCATGAAAATCACATCCGGCATAGAAACAATGGTAAAATCCCGTCTCGCGGGAAATCGAAAGGTGTTTCTTGCCGCATTTAGGACACAGGGCCAGATAATTCTTACCCACGTTCTTGCGTTCAGGAAAATCGCAGAGATAATAAAACGGTTTCACAAGTTCCCTCCTTCCCAGTTATTGCTCAGCACATTCCACACGCTCCCTGCTCCCGGACGCGGAGACGCATCATCAGGGATGTTGACCATTCCCTCTATCGGGTCGTCATAAAAGCGCATTCCGGTTTCGGTGTCCGTCCACTCAAACTCGCACAGCGGATGATTGTTGCGCTGCTCGCTCCGCATCTCACGCATTGCCTGCTCCCTTTTCCGCCTTCCGGCGGTTGCGGCATCCTTCAGCAGGCGTTGTCCATGGGCAGACTTCAGCAGGTTGTTCAGCCAGCACAAACGTCCGCTGTGACCGGATTTCATGAAACGCTCCTGCCCCGCAAAGTGAGGAACCAGCAATTCGTTCACCAAGTGCACAAGGTTGGCACAGGCATCCCCGCGTGTCAGTCCCTCTTCCTGCTGGAAGCGGTTGATCAGCGGAATGAAGATCTGCAATTTCTGCACCGGGTTTTCGTTGATGACATGAAAGAAGTGCCGGGCGGCTTCCAGACATTCTTCCGCAGGAATCGGATTTCCTTTAGGAATATCTTTAGTAGATTTATAATTATTATATATATTATAATTATATATATCCGCTTGCGGAAACTTTTCCGGTAATTCTTCCGGTAATGTTTCCGGTAAACTTTCCGCAGCATCTTTTGCTTTCCAAAGATAAGAGTAGAAAGATTTCATTCCATACACATTGCCGTCCGGAACGATGCCGAACGAACGGCTTTGCCTGACCGCCTCCACCAGGCAGCGTGCATTCTTGAACTTCAACGACAGGCCGAGGTCGTAGAAATTCTCTACGGGGTAAACCGCTTCATCGTTCATGTAGGCGGTGACTCCCAAATAGAGGTCCAGCAGTTTCGAAATGGTAGAATCTGTTATTTTACGGCTTTTCCACAGCCCTATGGTCTTTCGCAGTTCGTATATGGAAAGAGTAGTCATGTTTGCTTTCATTATCTGTTATTTTTAAAATCTCGGCGAAGTTAACGCTTTGCCCCCGGAAAAACTGTACCCGACAGTTGGGTACAGATATACAGTTTATTATATTTATTAACATTTAAAAACGAAATCAGTATGATTTTAAAAGCAAAAAAAGCCGCCGACCACATGGAGTTCGGCGCATTCATCAGTCGTGAAATCCGTCTTCTAAAAATTGATCGCGCAATGTTCCGCGAAGAGTGTCACATGAGTCAGTCCTATCTTGAGGACATAAAAAAGGGCTCCATAATTATGAGATAGACTATTATGAGCACATTCTGAGCGCGTTCAGCAAATTTACCACTCCCGAAAACGCCCGGCGCATCTATCTGGAAGGGGTAAAAATCCTGTTTCCGAAGCTGAAAGAGTGATTTTTTTCCACTGCTCATTGCGAGGGAAAAACACATTTCCTGTCAAAATACTTGGTGTTCTGACGAGTTATCCGTAATTTTGCCTCGCATTTATCAATTACTATGGCTTTCGTCTTTCCTGCAAAATGTGGGAGAGGCGAAAGCGTAGCGTACTTGTCAGGAAGAAAAACTTCATAATTATCCCAAGCTACAAGGTTTCCGAAAATAAATATTCAAGCCTATCCGAAGCTGTTTAGAGACTTCCGTTTCACCGAACTAAGCAATTTAGACTTCATTTCATCCGGTTGGCAGAGTTCACAAAGGATGTTTTGCAAAAAGGGAAATTTTGCGACACAATACAGTCCTAACCTCATAATAAATATCTACCATACAGTAGATTATATAACAAAAAAAATGATAAATATTGCAGATAAAAGCCAGTGTTGCGGCTGCAATGCTTGCGGCGATATATGTACTCATAAGGCCATTACATTCAAAGTCGATATTGAGGGATTCTGGTATCCGGAAGTTGACAAAAACAAATGTACGGATTGTGGTCTATGTGAGAAAGCATGTCCTATAATTCATATCAACGAATTGAAAAAAAACGATTATGAAATTCCTCCGCATACCATAGCTGCTATTCACAAGAAAATGAACATTCGTTGGGATTCAACATCCGGAGGAGCTTTTTCTGCTTTAGCAGAAGGTATATTGGAACAAAACGGATATGTAAGCGGTGCTATCTATAACAAAGATTTCTCTGTACGCAATTACGTAACAAATAAAATTGAAGATTTAGAAAAGCTACGTAGTTCTAAATACCTTCAAAGTGATGCTTCCGGACTATATGCCGAAATAAAATCATTACTTCAAAAAGGAGAAAAAGTATTGGCTTGCGGAACTCCTTGCCAAATGGCGGCACTTCGTTCTTTTTTGCGCAAGGATTACGTAAATCTCATTATTGTAGATTTTATATGCCGAGGAGTTAACTCTCCTAAAGTATACCGCAAATACCTTGACTCTTTAGAACGTAAATTTGGTGGTAAGGTAGTTTATGTAAAAGCTAAAAACAAAGAATTAGGATGGCGTAATCTTACGCGTAAAGTTATATTCGATAATGGCAAAGCATATTATGGAGTACGCATGGATGACGATTTTCGTCGTGGGTACCACACAAACGTCTTCTGTCGTCCGTCATGTTATACTTGTCAGTTTAAGGAATTTCCACGAATAGCCGACATCACCATTGCTGATTATTGGGGTATTGAAAAAGTGGATAAAAACCTGGATAATAACATAGGTACATCTATGATTCTGCTTAACTCCCAAAAAGGCATACAATACTTTACTGCTGTCAAAGATAAATTGGAATGGAAAGAAACTGCTTTTGAATCTATTTTAGGTGGAAATATCGCATTGAGAAAGCCTATTGAGCCTGCCAAAATCAACCGGGCAGAATTCTTCAATGATTTAGACAAAGGAACGTTCGAAGACGTAGTTCAAAAATATTTTCCCTCACATTTAAAAAAGTCACATAATACCAAGCAAAAATTAAAAAGTGCAGTAAAATATGTTTTATCATTCTATAAATATTTTGGTCTTTCTTTAAAGGCATATATCAATTTCTTCCAAATTAATTTTCGCAAGAATACTGTCAGTAGTCTACAAAAAGGAAATATAATATATACAATGCCCAGTGCAGTATTCGATTTGCACTCTTCTGCCAAGATCTTTGTAGATTCACCCTTTATTTACGGCAATAATCCGGTAAAAGGAATGCGAATACCAACTTGTTTACGTATGGAAGCCAATACCTCCTTACGCATACATAGTGGTCCTCTTACTCGTTATGGGGAAGGCCCCTATAACCTACGCTACGGTGCCTACATTGAAATTGTTAATGGAGGATCACTTACCATTGGACAGGGTGCATGCAATGTAGGATTAACTATTATGTGCGCTAAAGAAATAACAATAGGGAACGGCGTCCGTATCGGCCGTAATGTTGCCATTCGTGACTGGAACGGCCCTCACGTCATAATTAATGATAGCTACGCGAACCATGCACCGGTACACATTGAAAATCATGTTTGGCTTTGTACCGGATGTTCTATTATGCCGGGAGTAACGATAGGTGAAGGTGCTGTCATAGCAGCTAATGCTACTGTGACTAAAAATGTCCCTCCCCGTAGTCTGGTAGCAGGTTCACCGGCTAAAGTTATAAAAGAAAATATAGAATGGTATTAGTCCATGTCAGATAACAAACGAATAGCCAAAAACACAATGTTCTTGTATTTCAGGATGTTGCTCATCATGGCAGTATCCTTATATACTTCACGCATTATACTTCAGACATTAGGAGTCGAGGATTTTGGTATTTATAATGTAGTAGGAGGAATTGTAACCATGTTTACCTTCCTCAATGGATCCTTAGGCGCTGCCACCTCACGTTATATTACTTTCGAATTAGGGCGAAAAAATTACAAACGTCTTCACAAAGTATTTAATATAGCGCTTATTATTCATTTGGCTATAGCTTTTATTATCATTCTATTAGCAGAAACTATAGGTTTGTGGTTCTTTTATGAGAAAATGAGTATTCCAGCATATCGCATGGATGCCGCCTTTTGGGTATACCAAATATCAATTCTAACTTGTTTTTTCAGCTTGACCCAAGTACCATACAATGCGACCATAATTGCCTATGAGAATATGAAAATATATGCATATATAGGCATTGTGGAAGTTATTTTTAAATTGCTAATTGTATACGCTATTACCATCTCTCCCATTGATAAGCTTATCTTTTATGCCAGTTTATTATGTCTTTTACAAGTTAGTATCATGATGTTCTATCGTTTATATTGCAACAAGAACTTTTCATCTTGCAGTATCAAGATATACAAGGACAAATTACTATTCAAAGAAATGTTTTCTTATGCAGGAGCTGATATGATAGGTAGTATATCGGTATTGGCCCAAGGACAAGGTTTGAATATTCTTTTAAATATATTCTACGGTCCAATAGTCAATGCAGCTCGTGGCATAGCCTATCAGATACAAGGGGCTATCACTCAGTTCAGTAATAACTTTATGACAGCTGTCCGTCCACAAATAATTAAACAATATGCCACAGGCCATGTAGAAAGTATGATGGAACTAGTTAAGCAAAGCAGTTGCTTTTCATATTATTTAATGTGGATAATATCCTTTCCCATTTGCTTAGAAACTCATTATATACTCACATTATGGTTAGGTGAATATCCCCAACATACTGGCAATTTTTTACACTTAATTGTAGTGTTGTGTCTAATACAAACTTTAAAAACTCCCCGATCAACAGTGTTTCATGCAACAGGGCATCTTAAATTAGTAAATATAGTTGTCGGTAGTATTCTCTGCTCTGCTTTTCCCCTTGCATATATCTTTTTAAAACTTGGAGGAAGCCCCGAAAGTGTGTTCTGGGCCGCCAATATAACCATGCTTCTTTCTGAAATAGCAAGTATATTTATTCTAAAAAGATATGTCGCATACTCATTAACTGATTATCTTTTAAAAGTTCATATTCGATGTTTAATAGTAACTGTCGTCTCTTTTATTATCCCTTATCTATTGTTTGACAGATTTATGAAAGAGTCTTTTTTACGCCTGATCGTTACAGGACTCCTTACAACCTTTTCAGTTGCTATTACAAGTTTATATGTAGGTATGAATCGAGATGTAAGACATAATCTTTTAAACTTGATTACCAACAAAATCAGAAAGTAATGAATACAATCACTTTGAGCAACGGAATAGAAATGCCTTGCATGGCTTTAGGTACCAATTGGATGACATACAAAGAACTTAAACCTATAGTAAAAGCTGGGTTAGAAGCAGGATTCCGTGCCATAGATACAGCACGCGACTATGGGAATGAACCCATTGTCGGTGCAGTAATTAAAGACGTGTTGGCAGAAATAGGCCTGAAGCGTTCCGACATATTCATCACAACAAAAATCGGAAATAGTCAACAAATATCGGGTAACTTTGAAAAACAATTAAAAATATCGCTTAAAAACCTGCAAACAGATTATATAGACTTGTGGTTACTACACTGGCCTTATCCTAACTACTTTATAAATTCATGGATAAAAGGCGTAGAAAAACTCTATATTAAATATCCAACAAAAATACACGCTATTGGTGTAGCCAACTTCCAAGAGAGACACTTTAATCAATTGCTGGCTGCTAAGCCTTCTGTATTACCCATGATAAACCAAATAGAATTTCATCCGTTGCGCACTGTACCTTCATTAGTTCAATACATGAAAAAACATAATATTATATTAGAAGCTTATGCACCACTTTGCAGATTAGCATCACCATTACGTGAAGCAGCCATATTGAACCGGTTACAAATAAAATATAATAAGTCTATCGGACAGATCATATTACGTTGGCATGTGCAACAAGGTAATATACCTGTATTTAAATCATATAAACCTAACCGATTCATAGAGAATATAGCAATTTTTGATTTCGAACTTACTCAATCAGAAATAGAAGAAATTAGTGCTTTAAATATTAACTATAAATACCACTTAGAGTCTGCCAGCTGCCCCGGCTATTAATCTAATCTTAAAAATCATAATGAATAGAATCATAAAAAAAGCAATCAAATTATGCTTATTTCCTATATTCCTACTAAACAGATGTGTGAAACACACCAACTGGTATCGGAATGTTATACCAAATATAGAAAATTATCCTACCAATGAATGGTATAGAACACATGATGAACGCAATTTCGAAGTGGTAAATATTGGCAGTTCGTCAGGAGTATATGCTTTTGACTACTCTGAAACAGGACTCAAAGCATTTAATTGGGCACTACAACCACAATCTATGGAGTATAGCTTCGGAGTTTTAAAAAATTATTTCAGTATTCTTGGAGAGAAAGGTATTGTAATAATACCTTTCTGTCCATTTTCCGGTCTCTCCGTGACCGGAAAATGGACAGAAAGCAGCAATGACAAATATTATTATATACTTGACAGCACCCTGATTCATAATTTTTCCAAAGTATCACAACTCAGAAAATATCCCCTATTTACCCAGCCTAAACAATCTTTAAAACGTTTAATAAAAGACATTCCCCCTAGAAAGGGAATACGAAGTTGCAATGTATGTCATTCCTCACTGGAATTTGAGCAGGATGCAAAAAACTGGATAAGAAATTGGATGAAAGAATTCAATATTTCCAATTTAGACGCTCCCTTATCAGAAGAAAATAAAAGAGGAGCGGAATCAAGAAAAGAAACCATTCAGGAGATGATTGCATTTTGCATAGAACGAAATTTGCGGCCAATTTTAGTTATTCCCCCTATCCATTCATCTTTAGCTGATAAACTGACTCCTACTTTCAGAGAAAATTATATTTATTCTTTTCTCAAAACAGCAAATGTCACCCAAATACCTTTTTTAAATTATATCGATTCTCCTGACTTTAGAGATGACCGATACTTTTCCAACTCATACTTTATGAGCGAAGAAGGTGCAAAGGTATTTACAAAGGTTTTACTGAAACAAATATTATGAGACAGAGAGTTTATTTATGGGATAATTTGAAAGTCATAACTATGCTTATGGTTGTCATGACACATTCAATCTGCCCCTATCAGTCTGAATGTTGGACCGGATATTACTGGATATTAATCATGACTTTCTCCATGCCCCTATTTACAATTATTTCAGGATACTGGTACAAGCCACGTACATTCAAACATGTTTTTCTCCGCTTTTTATACCCTTGCATTCTATTTTCTGGCATAATATTTGTAGGGGGGGGGAATTCTACGAACCATATAAAAAGCAGATCCCTTATTTAAATTTCGGGTATGCCATGTGGTATTTATGGGCATTATTCGTATATTATCTGATAACCCCTTACCTACTCCGGCATTTCCAATTAAAAACAATATTAATAGTCAGTTTCTTCATTGCATTGATAGTCGGTATTATCCCCTACATAAATATGACATTTCAATTTTCACGAGTAATCTGTTTCTATCCTTTCTTCTTATTGGGCGTTATTCTCAAGGAAAAGTATGAAAGTTATATATACACCTTTACCCAAAGAAAAAAAGCTGTATTCGTCATGTCTATATGCATCCTTATATATGTGATTGCGCAAACATCCTTTCCCGGAATTGTATTTGCCACAGGTTTCACCAACGGATATGGATTGCACCTATCAGGTTTAATTTTCAGATTGTTCACTCAAATAATGTGTATCATAATGTCACTATCAATGATATTAATAATTCCGAACAAACAATTTTGGTTTACCCGATATGGTAGCAAAACAATGAATGTCTATCTATTACATATGCTTATTGTATTTCCTATTTGCTGGCACTACTGCACTCCATTCATGCATACTTGGTATGGATATACTACAATGATAATACTTGTACCCTTATTGTGCTGCCTATTATTCGGAACATGGATAGATAAAATGATGCGAAAGATATTATTTCTTAACAATTACCCAAGTAGCAATAAATAAAGTGATAAAAATTAGAAACAGTTATTTATTCTTTGTTGAAAAATCAAATTATGAAAATAGGAATAGTCACCCTCCCACTCCACATCAATTATGGAGGAATATTGCAAGCATACGCTTTGCAAACGGTATTGGAACACCTTGGACATCAAACAGAGATACTACAAGTACAGCGTCCACGAAAGTTACCTTATTATCGAATGCCACAAGCCTATGCAAAACGCTTCATTAAAAAGTTCGTATTAGGACATTCAGAAACTCGTTTTTTCGAAGAGCAATGGTGGAACAAAGAAGGAATCCCCGCCATGCGTAAGTGTACAGATCAATTCTTAAATAAACATTTGCATTTACGCCATATGCATTCCATCAAGGAAGTACAACCTACTGACTACGATGGATATGTAGTAGGTAGCGACCAAGTGTGGCGGAAAATATACTTTAGTTCCATGATGCACACCTCTATCTGCGACGCTTTCCTTCGTTTTGCCAAAGATTGGAAAGTGAAACGGATAGCTTATGCAGCTTCCTTTGGTACCGATACATGGGAATACACAGATAAAGAGACATTTCTGTGTGGAGTATTATTACAACAATTTGATGCGGTAACTGTACGCGAGGCTTCAGCAGTAGAACTTTGCAAAAAGAAGTTTGATGTAGATGCCACTCATGTACTTGATCCTACTATGCTGCTCACGACTCACGACTACCTGCAACTTATTAAAAAAGCCCACTTCCCTAAGAGCAAAGGAAACATGCATTGCTATATCTTAGATTACAGTCCGAAAAAACAAGCACTTATCGATAACATCGCCAATGAACGAGGTTTGCTCCCTTTTAGTGTTCTAAATCCTATCCATATTCAAGTTAAAAATGCAGCTGAACTTACCCAACCACCTGTAGAACAATGGTTACGTGCTTTCCATGATTCCGAATTCATAGTGACTGACAGTTTTCATGCTTGCGTATTCAGTATCCTATTCCGCAAGCAATTTGTGGTTTATGGCAATGAAGGTCGAGGTATGGCACGCTTCTACAGCTTATTAACTATTTTGGGATTGGAAGATCGCCTAGTATACAACTATGAGCAATATAGGAAATTAGCTCCTATTGATTATGATATTGTATATACCAAGCTTGATGCTTGGCGTAGCCAGTCATTGGAGGTACTGGGGAGAATTTAGCCTAATAATTATATTTTTTTATAAATAACATGAAATTATCAATAAAATTTATACAATAAAAAACATGGAAACGATAGAAATTATACAATCTATTTGCCACGATAACCCTCAGATAGCTTTTTTGTTGTTTTACCCGTTATCAAAGCAGCAATTACTGCAATCACGTATACAGATTGGAGAAAAAGAAAAATTACAGTATATACAGGCTCTTTCTATAAGGGAGAAATATCATCTCCCTTTTTGGGATAGTATTATGCTAACCATGTTCAACAATCACAATTTCTCCTCATCTATTATGAATGCAGCTATGCTACATAACAAATTACAATCACCAATTAAAATAGAAGTAAATACTAAATTAAAAGAAAAACTTGATAGATTAAGAATACAATCATTCGGTTGGAATTCCCTTATTGAACTTAAAAATGGCAAGACTCAGCACATCCCAATGTTCGATTTTCATATACCTGTATCCCCAACTAATACCAACGTAGTCCGCAATGTTCTTGAGCAATTAGGACTTACAACAGGTTATATATTAAACAGCGGTGAATCTTATCACTATATTCACAACAAACCTATTGATTATAACGATTTCAAAATAATACTAATCCAGTCTCTCTTTTTTTCACCTATCATAGACAGACTATGGGTAGCTCATCAACTTTTAAATGAGTCGGCTATGCTTCGAATTGGAATGAAACATGGTAAATATCCTACTACTATATTATGAAGAATCATTTAATTAATTGTATAGGTATTTTTCAAGGAGGAGGTTGCAAAGCTATTTCCTTTATTGGAGCTTATCGTGCTGCTCTTGAAAAAGGTATCGGCTTTTCAGAGTTTGGTGGAACTTCAGCCGGAGCCATTATTGCTGCATTTTTAGCAGCTGGAGCCACCCCCGAAGATTTAATTAGATTTGTATCAGAAACTAACTTCTCCATATTCAAGTTACCTAATAAAAGTTCTTGGTATTTAAAACTCTTGCATTGGTTCATCTGGAAACTCTATAATATACCTTATAACTACTTAGTCTACTTTCATAGTGCACTTAATAAAAAAGGTATAAGCGACTCTATAGTAATAAAAGATTGTGTAAGTCGTTTCTTAAAGCAGTTGATGCATACTAATAAAGATATAACATTTGCAGATTTAAAATTTCCTCTTACAATTGTTGCTTCTGATATAATTGACAAAAAGTTAAAAGTATGGAATTTAGAGACCACACCTACAGTGTCAGTAGCTTATGCAGTGCAATGTTCCTGTGCGCTCCCTATTGTATATACTCCCGTTGATAACAGATATGTTGACGGTGGTTTACTATGCAATTTACCTACTATTGTATTTCCCAATATATCTTATGAATTTGATCGCATTCTTGCTTTCACTTTCAGTCCAAATAATGAAAAAGGAAAGGATAATCCCTTAATCCGATTAATAAAAGACGTGATAGACACTGTTATTGAAGGTACTACTGATATTCAAAAGAAATTTAAAGAAAATGTTTCATTTGTTGCTATTAATACAAGTATTGGATTGATGGACTTTGATAAAATTAATCCTCATACAATAAAGGCTATCTTAAAAACGGGTGAATCAGCAATGAATACGTTTTATAAAAACGAAAAACGACGACTTCTAAATAACAATACAAATTCCAGCAATGGCATGGCGCGTAAAGAGTCTGTACGTGCTCTTGTATTCCAATATAGCTGTAAAAAGAATGACCAGGTAATCGTTTCATTACCATCGCTCTCATGGACTTGGGATATGTTTTTAACCATCCTTAGATGGAAAAATGATAAATGTAAAATTGAAATATACACTAATCATATAGAAAAATATAAAGACAATCGATTTAAAGCCCAACTTAGAGCATTAATCCATATGGGTATTGATGTCTATGTATTGTACGACCCACTACCACTATATGGCTATTTCTTCGAACAAACTTCAACATGGACAGGATTAATTGTTCGATTAGATGAAAAAGAAAAATTATTAAGTGCTCAACGTTTCGAATCAGAAATAGATTCTGATCTTTTGAAGATAGGCATTCAAAAATTGAAAGATTCTAATTATAAACACTTAAAAGGTATTCCTATCGAGCAAATAAAAATGATACCAGTAGACGAGAGTGAAATTTTAAATCGATTACAAAATTTACCTATGTACAAATCCTGTCCCATGGCATTCGAAGAAGTTGAAGTCAGCAAAGTTTTATTTATGACTAAATATGTGTTAGGATATAAGTATAGACCAATGGAAATAATGTTACAGATGTACGACAAGGATATGCAATATGGAGCCGCTGGCTTTATATTTGCCCAAAATAAAATATCATATATTGGTCCTCCCGTCATCGAAGAGAAAAATGAAGAATTTGTGATAATAAATGGTAATACTCGTTTTTATCATGCATATAAAAACGGTATAAAAAAAATAAAAGCCGTTGTTATTCGTAATGTAGCACTTGACCTGATAAGTACTGCACGATTCACGATAGACGAAATAGTTGTTACAGATAAAACTAAAAAAGCAAAAACTCGATATGATGAAAAATGGAATGCGAATTTATTCCGACCAATTGAATCAGCCATTCGTCCTCACGACACCTACTTATTAAATAATTAAATATGAAGAAGAATCCTTTTTCATTTCAAGACTTTTTAGGCTATGTTTTTCCTGGAGCCTTTGCTATAATTATACTATATTATATTAGTAAATTACATGATGGAACAATAACTATAGAAAGCATATTAACCTTTCCATATGAATTGAAAGAACATCTAAAATGGGATGATACAATCTGGTTCATACTCCTTTCTTATGTCATAGGCCATGTAGTAGCATATGCATCCTCTTTAACTATCGAACCTTATGCCGTTTGGAAATATGGTTATCCCTCCAGATCCTTAATGGGTATGACAAGAATGTACTTCGATGTAGGACAATGTAGGCCTATATTGAGAAAATTTTTTATTATAATGTGGCGATTGATCGTAGCATTAGTAGTACTTCCCATCACACTATGCAGTATTATTATTGGTGATTTGTTACATATCAAAATATATTCTTTAAAAGTATTAGATAGATACACTCAGGAAAATATTATGAGGAAGCGTAATGCATTAATAGATAAATTAGGTCTTACATCTAACCACGACGAGAATACTGACTTTCATCGAATCATTTACCATTATGAATACGAAAAGAAACCAGCACACAGCATCAAAACAGATAATTATGTGGCTTTATATGATTTTATGAGAGCTATCACTTTCATTTTCAATGGTATATTTATTTATAATTTACTACGTATTATCAATAATTGTTCTGTTGTGTGGAATGGAATCAAAATCAAATGTTTTTCAATTTATGGATTAAACTTGTCAGATATAAAAATAACTTTTGCCCTAATGTTCATAACCTACTTTTTCTTCTTAGGCTTCATGAAATTTTATAGAAGATATACATTAGAGAGTTTTATGTGTTTATTGAGCGATGAAGACTTAATTATACAAAATAATGTAGGGAGCAGTGAGAATTCAATTATACAACAAGACCCAGAATAGTTTATATTAAAAAATCAAACATAAGTAATGGATATTACCCCAAAAATATCAATAATAGTTCCTGTTTATAAAGTAGAGCAGTATCTCCCTCGCTGTATAGACAGTATTTTGGCACAAACCTTCACTGACTTTGAACTGCTGCTCATAGATGATGGCAGCCCCGACAATTCCGGAAAGATATGTGATGAATATGCAAAGAAAGATAGACGTGTTAGAGTATTTCACAAAGAGAATGGTGGGGTAAGTTCAGCAAGAAATTTAGGACTAGACAACAGCAAAGGAAAATGGATAGTTTTTGGAGATGCAGATGATTGGTTTACCGAATATGCATTAGAAATTCTAATCAATAAAAGCACTGAAGCAGATACTGTATTAGGCAATTCTGTTCAGTTTTATAATGACAAATATACACCAGTCTTATGTTACAATCAAGGCATTTTTGACAATGTTATTTCTAAAGTATTCCACTTTGCACTTTGGGGATACTTACTTTCTTCTGCAACGATAAAATCTCATCACATACGATTTGTAGAAGGTTTAGCTTTTTCTGAAGATAAAGTCTTTCTATTAGAGTATTGCTTATACTGCAAGAAAATGGTGTTTATAAACGAAATAGTTTATGTATATAGAATTAATAATAACTCTGCATGTAGAAACTCTAATTATTATCATAAACTTACTCATCAATTTATGGCTGCAAACGAGTTAATTGTATTAAAGAAAAGATTAAATCTTTCTGATATCAACAATACAGTATTAATAAATCATTGCTATCTTACTTTGAAACATACACTCATAGACTATATTCTCCATACAAATATTATTTTTCCAACCGAAGAAGTTATCAAACTGTATGAAAAGTATCTTAGTGAAGAGATACCCATAAATAAATTCAATGTTTTATATTATAGAGCATTCGCTTTAACCATATTCTGCCATATTAAGCGCATAACTAAAAAGTTGATTTGCTACAAATAATAAAAATATCCAATAGAGTGTTATATGAGTAAATTGCATATATTAATAATCTGTATGATGTTTTTTCTTCCAGTCAATTTATTGACTAAAATTGGAATTGATTACCGGTTAGTACAGACTCTTTACATATTGCCTGGTATCTTTCTGATAGTCCAATATAGCACAAAGATTCTACAAAAAAAATGGTTTGTTCCACTCCTTAGCTTAGTTGCTATAATCTCTATCTATAAGCTAATAGTTGATAAAGGAGAAGGTGCCCGTTCTGCTGTTATTCAGTTAGTTGGTGCGCCTATATTGTTTGCAGCTTTTTCCATAATGCTACGTGATAACATCATCACAAGATTTTTTTTACCTACATGGCGCTTTATTGCAAAATATTTATTTTATTGGTTCTTAGCGATAACGTGTTTAGCAATATTTGAGAGGATACTGGGTAGACCTGTTTTAGGATGGATAGCAGGCCCAAATGAATCTATTGTGAATATTTCATTCAGTGAGTTTAGAAGTTGTTCTCTGTTGGGACATCCACTTTATAATGCATTAGTGGTTTCTATTTTGATGTCATTTATTTTAATATCAAATTTTAGGACTAAAATTAAATTTATTCTTTGGGGTATTGGCTTTACTTCAATTCTATGTTTTAATACACGTAGCTCCATTGTAGGAAATGCATTGCTAATGGGTGTTTTTATATTCCACTCTATATTCTTCAACACAACAATATCATATGTAATGAAAAAGCGAATTATCACTTATTCTATTGCAGCTTCCTTACTAGGTGCCTTTTTACTTTTTTCTGTAGGTTTAGGTGGACGTTTGTTGGAAATGGGACTATTTGATGAGGGTAGTGCACAGGTCCGAGTAGATACCTGGAGTATTTTCAAATATATTACCATAAAGGATATTTTGTCGGGTATGGATTACCATGATATGAATCTAATCATGTACAAGGCAGGATTATACACGACAGAAAATTATTGGATAGATCAACTATTTTCATTTGGACTAATACTAATGGTCCCCTATGTAATCCTTTATTTTCTATTGTGTAAAAACAACTATAAAGGATATTCTTTATTTCATGCCTTATTTTCTACAAGTACATTTCTATTAATTTCTTCAACCAATAATTCACTGTCAGCAGATTTTTTAGCATTATTTATCTTCCTTCTTTGTATCATTATTTTTCATCCAAAGAACTTTATTCGAATAGTACCTTTAAAATATATTACTTTAAATAAGAACAAAAGTAAGCAAATATGAAAAATATAACAGTATTTACTCCTACTTATAATAGAGCAGAATTGCTTCAAAACGTATATAAAAGTTTAATAATACAAGATATTAATTTATTTAAATGGCTGATAGTAGACGATGGGTCTTCTGACAACACACAAGATATTATAAAACAATGGAAAAGTACTTCAAAAGGATTAGAAATAGAATATCATTATCAAGAAAATAAAGGTAAAATGGTAGCTCATAACAATGGAGTCTCTTTTTGTGATACGGAGTTATTCCTATGTCTTGATTCAGACGATATCCTAATGGCAAACGCCATTTCACAAATCAATACATTTTGGGAAGATGTGAAAATAAAATTAAGCTCTTTACCTTTTGAAGTTTCAGGTGTTGTGGCACCAAAGTTGATTGTTTCAAAAAACACAAAAGTACCAGTGCATCAATTTCCTAAAGGAATAAAATACGCTTCCTTACGCAATTTATATCAAAATGGCTACACAGGTGAAACTGTATTAGTTTATAGAACCAACATATTAAGACAATACCCATTTAAAGTCTTTGAAGGTGAAAAGTTTGTCCCAGAAGCTAGTACATATGCTTTGATTGATGATAACTACAAAATGGCAATATTTAACCGTCATGTAATGCAATGCGAATATCAAGCGGATGGATACACACAAAATACAGCAAAGTTAATTGTTAATAATCCCCAAGGATATTCTTACTATTGTGGCATAATAGCCCGAAGAGAAAAATCAATAATAAAAAAATTCAGGAAATTAGTAAGCTATGGTGCTTATGGTATACTTGCACACTATTCAATAATAAAAATTATAAAAGAATCAAATTATCCATTTATTTCACTAATAATAGTCCCCTTTAGTTTATTACAAAAATATAGAATTCTTAGAAGATATAATAATAAATAACATAATGATTCCTAAAGTTATACATTACTGCTGGTTTGGGCATAGCCCATTGCCCCCAAAAGCAAAGAAGTGCATTAAATCATGGAAAAAACATCTTCCTGATTATGAAATCAAAGAATGGAATGAAGACAATTTCAATGTAAATATTATTCCTTATACAACAGAGGCCTATAAAGCTAAAAAATATGCATTTGTGAGCGACTATGCCCGCTTTTATATCTTGTATCATCATGGAGGGCTGTACTTCGACACGGATGTGGAGGTGATACGACCGATGGATGACCTTGTGGAACGTGGAGCGTTTATGGGGTGTGAAAATGAAGCGAAGCCCGGAGCGACTGCGTTAGCTGTCGCTCCGGGGCTTGGCCTGGGATGTAATCCGGGGCTTGGCCTGTATGCGGAAATCCTGGAGTTGTATAGTGGATTGCACTTTAAGTGTGTTGATGGGGGATTGAATCTGAAAACAGTAGTTGAATATACGACCGATTTACTTGTAGCCAATGGCCTAGAAAATAAACCAGGCATTCAGTTTGTAAATGGTATTTATATTTATCCAGCTGAATATTTTTGTCCTATTAATGTGATTACAAAACGTCTGCATATAACCCCAAACACTCGTACTATACATCACTATGCAGCTACTTGGATGGATAAAAGTTGGAAAAATCAATTAAAACAAAGGGTAAGAAGGTTTTTACCAGAATCATGGTTATTTGCAATTAATCGTTTAAAACATAAATAAAATTGAATCAATAAATAGAGTTTGGCTGCTAAATCAAAAAAAAATACAAATTATCATTTAAAATTACAACAATGAAAATACTAATAATAGGTAACTTAAGAATTATTCATACTCCTGACGGTGGAACAGTAGCAAATTTTGTAATTGATCAAATGGGAGCCATTAAACGTTGCCATCCAGAGATTAAAGTTGAGTACTACCAAATCAATGGATGGAACAGCAAATGGAACTATATAAAATCACTAAAAGATATCAGACGCTTAATTCAAGAACTTTCTATTGATGTGATTCACATACATCATGGCCTTTCTGGTTTGTTTTTATTATTTGGGATTCGCCCTAAACAACCCGTAGTTCTAACAATGCATGGGGGAGATATACAACCGGAGCAAGGGCAAAAATTGATTGTAGCAA
>ENA-UESE01000937-UESE01000937.1-human-gut-metagenome-genome-assembly--contig:-NODE-937-length-27083-cov-13.379916_pt1 | contig 27083 bp, 23 predicted proteins | sample MGYA00242995_ERZ507996 | MGnify/ENA primary metagenome ERZ507996 (study PRJEB26167, sample SAMN06115489) | human gut metagenome | host: Homo sapiens | place: China:Sichuan | collected 2015-04-15... | reverse complement strand
GTTGGCGGCTCTCGTGCCACCATCGACTCCGGCTGGCTGTCTGCCGACCATCAGGTTGGTCAGACCGGCAAGACCGTCCATCCCAAGGTGTATGTTGCTCTGGGTATCTCCGGCGCCATCCAGCACAAGGCTGGCATGCAGGATTCCGAGTGCATCATCGCCGTCAACAAGAACGACACCGCTCCCATCTTCGAGATCGCTGACTACGGCATCTGCGGCGACCTGTTCAAGGTCACTCCCATGCTGATCGAGGCTATCAAGGCTGCCAAGGCCGCGAAGTAAGAGCTTCCTAAAGCAATAAAAGAGTGCCATCCTTTGGATGGCACTCTTTTTTGCATCTTACCGCCGGAGAGCTTTGATTGTGTGCGAACGTGTCCTTTGCCCGCTTTCAGGACAATGCCTATTGCGGCTCGTAAAAATGAAATTTTAAGACAAAAACACTTGCTTCCAGATTAAACACGGCATCTGTTGTTTCATCAAGCACAATAGGCTCCATGCCATCCGCAAGATTGACTCTGGTATCGGTTTCAATGTCGTATACACCCCATTGCGGGCGCGGCTGATGATCTTCCTCATATGTCGGATCGCTCATGCCCGCATTGACAATGGTGAGTGTGGCGCCTGGATAACAGATATAGACAGGATACTCGTAAGTTTCTCCGTCATCGTAAATTCCGGAAGTCGTTTGAACTTCGTAAACATTCGAGACGTCCAAAATAAGATCATGGTATGTGAAGGTTTCGGTTGTTCCTGTCGGCAACACTTCTGCTGTATCTGAATCAGAAATCATTGGCGGATCTGATGCGGAGCCGGTATTATCGGAGCGGGAATCTGTCTGACAGCCTACCATAAAGAGCAGCAACGCAATATAAAATAGGGGAGCTGGTATCTTTTTCACAAATGAACACCCACTTTCAAATCGGAATATTTTGCAAAATGTAATTACGCTCTGTCTATATAGACGGCAAAACATTTGAAAAGTTCCAAGTATTGGACGATGTTTTTTTGCCCGCGTGAAGTGAATCGAAACTGGATTATCCGGCTTTTGCACCCTGTCTGATATTCTGCATTTACCCGTTCAAAATCCCCATAAATTCCTCGCCGGTGATGGTTTCCTTTTCATAGAGGAAGTTGGCCAGCTCGTCCAGCTTCGTTCGGTTTTCCCGGAGAATGTCCAGCGCCTTCTGGTGCTCCCGCTTCACCAGCGCCACTACCTGCTGGTCGACCTTGGTCTGGGTCTCGGCGGAGCAGACCAGAGAGGCGTCACCGCCCAGATATTGATTGGTAACGGTCTCCAGCGCCACCATGTCGAAATCGTCGCTCATGCCGTACCGGGTGATCATGGCACGGGCCAGCTTGGTGGCCTGCTCAATATCATTGGAGGCACCGGTGGTGACGGAGCCGAAGGCTACTTCCTCCGCCGCCCGTCCGCCGGTGAAGGTGGCAATCTTGTTTTCAATCTCCTCCTTGCTCATCAGAACGTGGTTGCCCTCATCCACCTGCATGGTGTAGCCCAGTGCACCGGAGGTCCGGGGAACAATGGTGATCTTCTGCACGGGGGCGGAATTGGTCTGCTTTGCTGCCACCAGCGCGTGGCCAATCTCGTGATAAGCCACGATCCGCTTTTCGTGGTCCGTCATAATGGCGTTCTTTTTCTGATAACCGGCGATGACCACCTCTATGCTCTCCTCCAGATCCGCTTGGGTGGCGAATTTCCGCCCATCCCGGACGGCCCGCAGAGCGGCCTCGTTCACAATGTTGGCAAGCTCTGCGCCGGATGCGCCGGATGCCATACGGGCGACCTTGTTGAAATCAACATCCTCAGCCACCTTGATCTTCTTGGCGTGGACCTTCAGAATCTCCTCCCGGCCCTTCAGGTCCGGCAGCTCCACCGGCACCCGACGGTCGAACCGTCCGGGACGGGTCAGGGCGGGGTCCAGAGACTCCGGACGGTTGGTGGCTGCCAGAATGATGACGCCGGTATTGCCCTCGAAGCCGTCCATCTCCGTCAGGAGCTGGTTCAGGGTCTGTTCCCGTTCGTCATTGCCGCCGATCTGACCGTCACGCTTTTTGCCGATGGCGTCGATTTCGTCGATAAATACGATGCAGGGAGCCTTCTCCTTGGCCTGCTTGAAAAGGTCACGGACCTTGGAAGCACCCATGCCCACGAACATCTCCACGAATTCGGAGCCGGACATGGAGAAGAAGGGCACGTTGGCTTCACCGGCCACGGCCTTGGCCAGCATGGTCTTGCCGGTACCCGGAGGGCCAACCAGCAGGACGCCCTTGGGCATGGAAGCACCGATCTCCTGATACTTACTGGGGTCATGGAGATAATTGACGATCTCCGTCAGATTCTCCTTGGCCTCGTCCTCACCGGCCACGTCGTCAAAGCGAATTCCCTCGGCGGACTTCACATACACCTTGGCATTGGTCTTGCCCATATTGAACATCATGGAATTGCCGCCGCCCATTTTCTGCATCAGCTTCCGGGACATGAACTGCCCCAGAGCGATGAAGATCAGAATGGGGGCCACCCAGCTCAGAATATTCATGAGCAGGGAAGTCTGCTCGATCTCCTCGCCGCTGGTGGAAACACCGGCGTCCAGCAGTCGCTGGACAAGTTGGCTGTCCGTGGAGATCATAGCGGTCTTGTAGATGGTTTTTTCATCCTTGCTGGTGAACAGGATCCGGTTGTCGGCCTCCTGGATCTCCGCCCGACCGATTTCGCCCTTTTCCGTCATCGACACAAAGGTGTTGTAGTCCACCTCCTGAATCTGATACTGGGACAGCCAGGGCATGGCGATGAAGTTGAACAGCATCACCAGCAGCATGGCCACCATGTAGTAGAAAATCAGAGGCTTTTTCGGGGAATGGACCTCATTCATGGATCGTTCCTTCTTTCTCTTGGAGCGGAAACCGACAGAAATTCCGCTTCTGAATTGGTATGTATTCTATGGATAACAGCAATTTTAGCACGGCGTGGAAAGCGTGTCCAGAAAACAATTTGTGAACGAAAAACGGCTGATTTCATACTTGAGACGAGGCTGATTGGAATTTTTGCCGCTTTTTCAGATAAGTTCCGGGAAATGGCAGATTCCACCGGATGCCGGACGTCATATTTGGCCAATCTTTTGCAAAAAGGTGACAAAAAAACGCTGACAAGCTGGGAAATGTTACCGTTTTGATGTAGATTTACGGTAGATCCTGTGGCATACTAAGAAAAATGAAAGGGGGAGACGTTGTGGATACGAAGATGGACCTGCGCCCGCCCATCCGGCGCAGCTGGCTGCGTCTGCGGCTGGGAAAGGCGTATTACACCGGGAAGCGCTATCTGCTGTGGTGCTCGCCCAAGTACCGTTGGGCAAAGACCTGGAAGGAAGAACGGCTCCCCTGCGTCCAGTTCTCCCACGCCACGCCGCTTATGCGACACCTCCGGGGAGAAGAAATGGTCTGGCAGGAGAATAAGGTGACAAATCTGAAGCTGGCCGTAAAGCGGCTGGACGGGCTGATCCTGTATCCCGGCGAGACTTTCAGCTACTGGAAACGCATCGGAAAACCCACCGCCCGGAAGGGTTACAAGGAGGGCATGGTGCTGTTTCTGGGACAGATCGGCGGGGACATCGGCGGCGGGCTGTGCCAGCTGTCCAATCTGATTTTCTGGATGACCCTCCACACGCCCCTGACGGTGACGGAGCGCTACCGCCACTCCCATGACGTGTTCCCGGATGCCAACCGGACCCAGCCCTTCGGCAGCGGGGCCACCTGCGCCTATCCCCACCGGGACCTGATGATCCGCAACGACACGGACCGGCCGTATCAGCTGTGTCTGCGGGTGGGGGAGACCCATCTGGAGGGGGCGTGGCGCTCGACAGAGCCGCCGGCGCTGCAATTCCGGGTCATAGAAAAGGACGCCCGGATCGATCAGGCATCCTGGGGCGGCTATATCCGGCACAACCAGCTTTGGCGGGAGGTGTATGGCCTGTCCGGTGCGCTTTTGGAGGAGCAGTACCTCTGCACCAACGATGCCATTATGATGTACAGCCCCCTGCTGTCAGCCGCGCCTGCGGATGGCGAATGATACGAAGGAGACAGCAATGCACTATCAGAATGTCCGGGCGGCGAAATTCATCGACCGCCCCAACCGCTTTATCGCCCATGTGGAACTGGACGGCAGCGTGGAGACCGTCCATGTGAAGAATACGGGCCGGTGCCGGGAACTGCTGGTGCCGGGCTGCACGGTCTATCTGGAAAAGGGAACGAATCCCAACCGAAAAACCGCATACGATCTGATTGCGGTGGAAAAGGGAAGCAGCCTTATCAATATGGACGCGCAGGCTCCCAATAAGGTGTTTGCGGAGTGGGCGGCGGCCGGAGGCTTTCTGCCGGACGTCACCGCCATCCATCCGGAGTATGCTTACGGCTCGTCACGGCTGGACTTTTGCGTAGAGACGGAGGGACGGCTTCATCTGGTGGAGGTGAAGGGCGTCACACTGGAGGAAAACGGAAACGCCCTGTTCCCGGACGCCCCCACGGAGCGGGGTGTCAAGCACATCCGGGAACTGCAGCGGGCGGCGGAAACCGGCCTTGACGCAGTCCTGTTCTTTGTGGTACAAATAAGAGATATTCACAGCGTCGCACCCAATGACGCAACCCATCCCGCCTTTGGAGAAGCCCTGCGGGAGGCGGCGGCTCACGGGGTTCGGGTGCTGGCCTTTGACTGTGATGTGACGCCGGACAGCCTTAAAATTCGCAGAGAAGTTCCGGTGATCCTGTAGGAGGCTTAATCAATATGGGATTTCTTGAGCTGTTTCTCATCGGCGTAGGGTTGTCGATGGATGCCTTTGCCGTAGCGATCTGTCAAGGGTTGTCCATGACGAAGATCAAATGGGGCCATGCCTTGACGGTGGGATTGTATTTCGGCGGCTTTCAGGCATTGATGCCCCTTCTGGGCTGGGTACTTGGTTCTCAGTTTTCGGGTTATATCCAGCAGTATGACCACTGGGTCGCCTTTATTTTGCTGCTGCTTATCGGCGGCAACATGATCCGGGAGGCCTTCTCCGGCGAGGAGGACGAGGCGGAGGACGCTGCTGCCGGCGGAGGACCGGACCATAAAAAGCTTTTTCTCATGGCCATTGCCACCAGCATCGACGCACTGGCGGTAGGCGTGACCTTCGCCTTTCTGGAAACGCCGATCCTCTCAGCTGTCAGCCTGATCGGCGTGATAACCTTCTGCATCTCTGTGGCCGGCGTGGCGGTGGGGTGCTGGTTCGGCGCCCGGTACAAGCAGAGGGCGGAGATCACCGGCGGTGTGATCTTAGTGCTGCTTGGCTGTAAAATTCTGCTGGAGCATTTGGGGCTGCTGCCATTTTGAACAATCCATCCTGATTTGATGCTGCGTTCCCGGCGGCGTGAATTTTGCGGCCGCATGGGAACACGAAATGAAACTGGGAGTGAATAAAAAGGAGAACATACCATGCAGGAACCGCACAGCATCTGTCTTTTAAATGATTCCTTCCCGCCGCTGATCGACGGCGTGGCCAATACCGTTGTCAACTACGCTCAGGAGCTGACAAAGCTGGGGGATCGGGCCATCGTGGTGACGCCGGAGCATCCGGACGCCGACGACAGCCGCTTTCCCTTTCCAGTGGCCCGCTATCCAAGCGTGGATACCCGGCGGCTGTTCGGCTATCTGGCGGGCTATCCCTTTTCCCCGGAGACCCTGCGGCAGCTGAAGGAGCAAAAGGTGGACCTGCTCCACAGCCATTGCCCTGTGATGTCCACGATCCTGGCCCGGTCCATCCGGGACGTGGTGGATGCGCCGCTGGTGTTTACATACCACACGAAGTTTGATGTGGACGTAGCCAAGCTCCTCCGGGGTCGGCTGCTGCAGGAGAGCGCGCTGTATGTACTGGCCTCCAATATCTCCGCCTGCGATGAGGTGTGGGTGGTGAGCCGCGGCGCGGGGGAAAACCTCCGGTCCATCGGCTATCAGGGGGACTATCATGTGATGGAAAACGGCGTGGATATGCCCCGGGGCCGGGTCAGCGAGGAGGCGATCACCGCCGCCACAACGGACTACGATCTGCCGGAGGGCGTGCCTGTGTTTCTGTTCGTGGGCCGCATGATGTGGTACAAGGGACTGCGGATCATTCTGGACGCGCTGAAGCTGCTTCAGGCTGGGGGTCAGGATTTCCGCATGGTGTTCATCGGCAGCGGCGCTGACGCGGCGGAGGTGCAGGAGTACGCAAAGCCCTTGGGCGGCAAGTGCATTTTTACCGGGGCCATCTCCCAGCGGGAGACGCTGCGGGCGTGGTACTGCCGGGCGGATCTGTTCCTGTTCCCATCCAGCTATGACACCAACGGGCTGGTGGTGCGGGAGGCGGCGGCCTGCGACCTTGCGGCAGTGCTGATCGACGGCAGCTGCGCGGCGGAGGGCGTGACCGATGGGGTGGACGGCTTCCTCATTGATGAAAATGCCGGGTCCATGGCCGCAAAATTGCAGGAGATCTGCAAGCAACCGGAATGTATGGCTCAGGTGGGCTGTCAGGCCGGGGACCGGCTGTATCTCTCCTGGGGCGATGCGGTAAAGCGGGCCAGAGAGCGCTATGGCATTGTGATGGAGAACTACCGCATGGGCCGGTATGACGATCACCATAGGCCCATGGACGGTGTTTTGAATGCTCAGGGCAGCATGATGGACGCGCTGGCAAAGCTCCGGGATCTGGGCGATGGCCTGGCAGAGCGGTACCGTGAGGGTTGGGATGAGCACAGAGAGGGGATTCAGGAGCGCCGGAATGAGTTCCGGGAGGAATTTCAGGAGCGCCTGGAAGAACACAGAGAAGGCCGGCGGGCCTTCCGCACGGAGCTGAAGCAGAAGGGCGAAGCCCTCTGGCAGAAGCTGGACCGGTATCTGTAAGAACCTATAAAATTGCTGACAAACGGGATGCGGTGTGCTATACTGTGCACGGTATCCCGTTTGTTTGGATTTTCCGGCAAATGGCAGAAAACCTCATAAAACTTCATGGATGGGCAGCGCACCACAAAATGCAAAAATGCCAGTGCATGAAGTTTTCGCACAGCATTCCGGTTGCCCCGCAGGGGCGAGGAAATGGCACATTTCTTATTTTGTGATGCTTTTGCATGGCAAAAAGGGAGCGAATTATGGAAAAACGAACAAAACGATGGGGTGACCGGCCGGATGCCTACTGGATCCGGGATCTGGACGGGCTTCACGCCATCATGCCCCATCTGATGAATAAGCGCACCGACGCCGAGGTCTACGTCAATATGGAATTTGACGTGACGGAGGCCCTGCGCTATATCGAGGAAAAGAACCGGGGAGAGGACGAATACAAGACCACCCTGTTCCACTGTATCCTCATGGCCGTTGCCAAAACCGTATACCTGCGGCCGGATCTGAACCGCTACATCTCCGGACGGCGGTATTACCAGCGCCACGAGATCACCCTTGGCTTTGTGGCGAAAAAGCGGTTTGAGGACCACAGTGAGGAAAAACTGGTGGTGGCCACAGCTCCGGAGGATTGGACCCTGACCGCTGTGACCCGTCAGGTGGTGGGGAAGGTCCACAAGGCCCGAACGGAGAAGAGCGGCGGTGCCAACGGTGCCATGGATATCCTGAAGATCATGCCCCGCTGGTTCCTGATGCTTTTCTTCTGGGGGCTGAAAACCCTGGATTTCTATGGGAAGGTGCCTGCTGTGCTGAAGGAGGATGACCCCAACTTCGCCAGCGTGTTCCTCACCAACCTGGGCAGCATCCAATGCCCCAGCGTGTACCACCATTTGAACAATTACGGCACCAATTCCATCATGATCGCCATTGGCACCATGCACAAGGTGGAGAAGATCGCCGCTGACGGCACCCGTCAGGTGCGGGACGTGGTGGAACTGGGGATCACCTTGGACGAACGGGTGGCGGACGGCTTCTATTTCGGCCGTTCCCTGAAAATCGTGCAGCACCTGATGAGCCACCCGGAGCTGCTGGACAGACCCTTGAAGGAGGCCATCGACCTTGACTGCTGAACAGACAAAAATCGCAGAGGAATCCCATGTGAAAGCGCCGTGGCTGAATGTTTACGGCGTGGTGCCGCCCCATCTGGATTACCCGGACTGCACCATGTATGAGGCCGTGGAGCGCTGCGCGGAAACCTATCCCAACCACACTGCCTATGTGTTCATGGGCCGGAAAACCACCTACCGCGCTATGGCGGCGGAAATCGACCTCTGTGCCCGGGCGCTGAAGGCCACCGGTGTCCGTCCCGGCGACCGGATCACCATGGCTATGCCCAACTGTCCCCAGGCGGTGATCATGTTCTACGCCATCAATCTGGTGGGGGCCACGGCCAATATGATCCATCCCCTCTCCAGCGAGAAGGAGATCGAGTTTTACTTAAAGGAATCCGGCTCCATCTTCGCTGTGACGCTGGATCAGTTTTACCATAAATTTGAAGCCATCCGTCAGAATGTGACACTGGACAATATCATTCTGGCCTCCATTCCGGACGCCCTTTCCAAGCCGGTGCGGGTGGGCTATATGCTCACCGAGGGCCGCAAGCAGGCCAAAATCCCCAAAGACGCGCCTGTGCTGCGCTGGAACGAATTCCTGCGCCGGGGCCGCGGCTACCATTGGACGTACCGGGCAGAGCGGAGAGCCGGGGATGAGGCGGTGATCCTCTATTCCGGCGGCACCACCGGCGTCACCAAGGGCATCCAGCTTACGAATCTGAACTTCAACGCTCTGGGAAAACAGATCATCGCCACCAACCCCATGTTCCGCCCCGGTGACAAAATGCTGGCGGTGATGCCCATGTTCCATGGCTTCGGTCTGGGCGTGTCTATCCATTCCATGCTGGTCAGCGGCGGCTGCTGTATTCTGGTGCCCCGGTTTACCCCGGACAGCTACGCAAAGCTGCTGCTGAAATACCGGTGCAACCTGATCGCCGGCGTCCCTACGCTGTACGAGGCGCTGCTGCGGCTGCCCAAAATGAAAAACGCGGACCTGAGCTGTTTGAAGGGCGTCTATTCCGGAGGTGACAGCCTGTCCGTAGAGCTGAAAAAGCGGTTCGACCAGTTCCTCTTTGATCACCATGCCACCATTCAGGTGCGGGAGGGCTACGGCCTGACGGAGTGCGTTACCGCCTCCTGCCTGACGCCGTACCACATCTCACGGGAAGGCTCCATCGGCATCCCCTTCCCGGACACCTACTATAAGATCGTGGAGCACGGGACGCAAAAGGAGGTTCCCTACGGCACCGAGGGCGAGATCTGCCTGTCCGGGCCTACGGTGATGATGGGTTATCTCCACCACCCGGAGGAAACGGCGCAGACTCTCCAGACCCATGAGGACGGTCTTGCCTGGGTCCACACCGGCGACCTTGGCTCTATGGACCCGGACGGCTTTGTGTACTTCCGGCAGCGGCTCAAGCGCATGATCGTCACCAGCGGCTACAATGTGTATCCCTCTCAGATGGAGAACATTCTGGACGCCCACGAGCTGGTGCAGATGAGCTGCGTCATCGGCGTACCGGACCCGCTGAAAATGCAGAAGGTAAAGGCGTTCGTCATGCTGAAGCCCGGCGTGCCCGCCAACGAGGAGACCAAGGCTGTGCTGATGGCCTATATCCGCAAAAACGTAGCCAAATACGCCCTGCCCTATGACATCGAATTTCGGGCGGAGCTGCCCAAAACGCTGGTGGGCAAGGTAGCCTACCGGGTCTTGGAGGAGGAAGAACTGAAAAAGTTGTCCGAGACTGCCCAGGAACAGTGAACTTTTCCGGATCGGACATAGGATGGGTTTTTTGCAGCAACTCTTAATGAAAAACAGACCATCCCCGCAGGCAACTGCCTGCGGGGATGGTTTTTGCTTGAAACTGTCGATAAAAGCGGTAAGATTTTCACAACGGTAAGGTAGGGCAGCCGTTAACGGCTGTGCTGCTTTATGGATGCTGCATACCCCTTGCGGGTAAAGGCGGTGCGTGGAAATCCGGCGCGGCTGGGCGATTGTGTGTTGAGAGGGTAAGAGTTGGAGGGGGCTTTAGTCCTGACCGGGCACCTTGGGCAGCGTGGCGAAGCTGGCTTCCAGTTCCGCGTCGGTGGGGATGTAGTCCGTCATCTCGCCGTTGTGGAACTTTTCGTAGGCCACCATGTCGAAGTAGCCGGTGCCGGTGAGACCGAAGACAATGGTCTTTGCCTCGCCGGTCTCCTTGCACTTCATGGCCTCGTCGATGGCCACCCGGATGGCGTGGCTGGACTCGGGGGCGGGGAGGATGCCCTCGATCCGGGCGAACTGCTCGGCGGCCTCGAAGACCTTGGTCTGCTCCACGGCCACGGCCTCCATGTAGCCGTCATGGTACAGCTGGGAGAGGATGCTGCTCATGCCGTGATACCGCAGACCGCCGGCGTGGTTGGGAGAGGGAATGAAGTTGCTGCCCAAAGTGTACATTTTGGCCAGGGGGCACACCATGCCGGTGTCGCAGAAGTCATAGGCGAACTTGCCCCGGGTGAAGCTGGGGCAGGAGGCGGGCTCCACGGCGATGAACCGGTAATCCTTTTCGCCCCGGAGTTTCTCGCCCATGAAGGGGGAGATCAAGCCGCCCAGGTTGCTGCCGCCGCCGGCGCAGCCGATGATGATATCCGGCACGATGTTGTACTTGTCCAGGGCCGCCTTGGTCTCCAGGCCGATCACGCTCTGGTGCAGCAGCACCTGGTTGAGGACGCTGCCCAGCACGTAGCGGTAGCCGGGGGTGGAGGTGGCCACTTCCACGGCTTCGGAAATGGCGCAGCCCAGGGAGCCGGTGGTGCCGGGATGCTCCTGGAGGATCTTCCGGCCGATGGCGGTAGTCTCAGAGGGAGAGGGGGTAACGGAAGCGCCGTAGGTCCGCATGACTTCCCGGCGGAAGAGCTTTTGCTCGTAGCTGACCTTTACCATATACACCTTGCAGTCCAGACCCAGGTATGCGCAAGCCATGGACAGGGCCGTGCCCCACTGGCCGGCGCCGGTCTCGGTGGTAACACCTTTGAGGCCCTGCTGCTTGGCATAATAGGCCTGGGCAATGGCGCTGTTCAGCTTGTGGGAGCCGGAGGTATTGTTGCCCTCAAACTTGTAGTAGATTTTGGCGGGGGTGCCCAGGGCCTTTTCCAGGCAGTAGGCCCGCACCAGGGGAGAGGGCCGGTACATCTTGTAGAAATCCAGGATCTCCTGGGGAATGGGGATCTCCCGGTCATCATTGTCCAGCTCCTGGCGGATCAGCTCATCGCAGAACACAGGGCGCAGGTCCTCAAAGCCCATGGGCTTTCCGGTGCCGGGATTCAGCAGGGGAGCGGGCTTGACCTTCATGTCAGCCCGGACATTGTACCATGCCTTGGGCATCTCGTCTTCGGAGAGATAAATTTTGTAGGGAATGTTGTTGATTTCGGCTGCCATGGTGCGTTCTCCTTTCATAGCTCGTAAACGGTCCTTTGTGGAGAAGGCATCAAAAAAAGACCTTCATCCACAAACGAACCTGTTGATAGGTTCCTTTGGGACAAAAGTCTGAAACTTCTGCGGTGCCACCCAAATTGACGAAAAATCGTCCCCTCGGCGACGTGCCATCACACGTCTTTCCTTGGTAACGGGGGAAAAGCCCGGCGGTGCCTACTAAGGTTTCCCTGTTTGGCCCGCCCTCTACGGTCCATTCCACGAACGCCTTTCCGCTGCCCTTTCACTACCGGCAGCTCGCTGGGGGAAATGCCCTTTCGTGTACTTACTCCGTGTCATCGGTTTTGGTTTTGAACTTGGCGCAAGCATACGCCGCCCGAGGGCAAATGTCAAGCGGAAATTTGCTGTTTCATCCAAAAAGCTAAAAATTAGCAGGACGTTTCCAACAAAAACGGCAAACCGCACAAAGAAATGTGAAGACGGGTAGGAAAGCTCTGTTGCATTTCCTACTGGATTTTCTCCGGTTTTGCCCCTATAATCAGGGACAGAAAAGAGGTGAGCGGATATGACTGCAGAAGAAATGCTATGGGAATACGGCGGTGATATTCTGCGTTCGCCTACCATGGATCAGGAGCGCACGATCCCCCAGCACGGCAGCACCACCTGCTACGATCATTCCGTGGCGGTGACGCTTTGCAGCATCCGTCTGGCTCAGAAATGGGGCTGGGACGTGGATTGGCGGAGCCTGGTGCGAGGCGCACTGCTTCATGACTATTTTCTCTACAACTGGCGGGAACACAACCGGGACCACAAACTCCACGGGTTCTACCACGCCCGCAAGGCCATGGAGAACGCCCAGCGGGATTTCGGTTTGAATCCGCTGGAAGCGAATATCATCCACCGGCATATGTTTCCCCTGAACCCCACGCCGCCCAAGTACAAGGAGAGCGTTGTGGTGACCTGCGCGGACAAGATCTGTGCCACCCGGGAGGTCTGGAGCTGCGTGCGGAACGCATCGACCCGGCGCTTCCGTGCCCTGATGGGAACGAAGTAAACACTGTGTCAAGAAGTGAAAAATACCCTCGCTTGTGAGACAGAGCCTTGTCTCGCAAGCGGGGGTTTCGTTATACCTGAGAAGGAAATTACCGGCGGGGACGATTTTCAGGACTCCTTTTTTTGACAGCCGCCGGCACAGTGCCGGCAGTCTCCGGAGCAGCCGCAGCTGCCCTTTTTCCGCCAGCGGCGGATCGCGGCGACGGCGGCAAGGGCCACCAGTGCCAGCAGCAGCCAATCCAAAGTGTTCATCACAGAATCCCCACCAGCGTATAGACCACAAAGGCCACGATCCACGCCACGCAGCACTGCATCAGCACCACGCCCACGGTTTTCAGGGTGGAGTTGAACTCCCGGCGGATGGTGGCCACCGCCGCAATACAGGGAGTATAGAGCAGGGTGAATACCAGAAAGCTGATGGCGGCCCGGCTGGCGAACAGAGTGGAGAGAGCGGCGCCGCCCAGCAGGATCTCCAGCGTGCTGACCACGGATTCCTTGGCGATGAAGCCGGAGATCAGGGAGGTGGCGCAGCGCCAGTCCGCAAAGCCCAGGGGGGCGAACACCGGCGCGATCCACTGACCGATGAGGGCCAGCAAACTGTCAGCGCTGTCAGTGACCACGTTCAGCCGGGTATCAAAGCTCTGGAGGAACCAGATGATGATGGTGGCCAGAAAAATCACGGTAAAGGCCCGCTCCAAAAAGTCTCTGGCCTTTTCCCACAGCAGCAGAGCCACGCTTTTAAGGCTGGGAAGGCGGTAGTTGGGAAGCTCCATGACGAAGGGCACGGGCTTGCCCCGGAAGGCCGTCTGATTCATAATGAGGGCCGCCACAATGCCGATCATAATGCCCAGCAGATACAGGGAGATCATCACCAGCGCCTGATACTTGGGGCAGAAGGCGGCGGTGAAGAAGGCGTAAATGGAGATCTTGGCAGAGCAGCTCATATAGGGCGTCAGCAGAATGGTCATTTTCCGGTCCCGGTCAGAGGACACGGTGCGGGTGGCCATGATAGCGGGCACGGAGCAGCCGAAGCCGATGAGCATGGGCACGATACTGCGGCCGGACAGACCAATTTTCCGCAGAGGCTTGTCCATCACAAAGGCTACACGGGCCATATAGCCGGTGTCCTCCAGAATGGACAGGAAGAAGAACAGGGTCACAATGATGGGGAGGAACACCAGTACGCTGCCCACACCGGCGAAAATGCCGTCGATGATCAGGCTGTGGACCACCGGATTGATGCCGTAGGCCGTCAGTGCCCGGTCCGCCAGAGCGGTAAGAGCGTCGATCCCCACGTCCATCCAGTCGGATAGCCGCTGGCCGATGACGTTGAAGGTCAGGTAGAAGGTCAGCAGCATCACCGCCAAGAAGGTGGGGATGGCGGTGTACCGGCCGGTGAGGATCCGGTCGAACTTCATGGAGCGGGCGTGTTCCCGGCTCTCATGGCACTTCACCACGGAGGTGCTCACCACATTTTCAATAAAGCTGTACCGCATATCCGCCAGTGCGGCGTTGCGGTCCAGACCGGTCTCCGTCTCCATCTGGACGATGCAGTGCTCCAGAAGTTCCTTTTCGTTTTCATCCAGCTTCAGCTGGTCCGCCAGATCGTCGCCGCCCTCGATGAGCTTGGCGGCGCAGAACCGGGCGGGAACGCCTATACGGTCGGCATGGTCCGCGATGAGGTGCACCACGGCGTGAATACAGCGGTGTACGGCAGAGTCATCCGAACAGAAGTCCGTCACCTTGGGCAGGATCTTTCCGCGGGCCACGGTCAGCGCCTGATCTACCAGCTCGCTGACGCCCTCGCCCTTGGCCGCCGTGATGGGGATTACGGGGATCCCCAGCGCCTGACTCATTTTCCGCACGTCGATGGAGCCGCCGTTGGCCCGGACCTCATCCATCATGTTCAGGGCCAGCACCATGGGCACCCGCAGCTCCAAAAGCTGAAGGGTCAGATACAGGTTCCGCTCGATGTTGGTGGCGTCCACGATATTGATGATGCCGTCGGGCTTCTGATTGATGATGAAGTCCCGAGAAACGATCTCCTCCTGCGTATAGGGCCGCAGGGAATAGATACCCGGCAGGTCCACAACGGAACAGCCCTTTTCATCCCGGATCTCGCCCATTTTCTGATCCACGGTAACGCCGGGGAAGTTGCCCACGTGCTGATTGGAGCCGGTGAGGGCGTTGAACAGCGTGGTCTTGCCGCAGTTCTGATTGCCTACCAACGCAAAAACCATCACGCGTCCTCCTTCACTTCAATTTTTTCGGCTTCTTCCACCCGGAGGGTCAGCTCGTAGCCCCGGACGCGGATCTCAATGGGGTCTCCCATGGGGGCGATCTTCTGTAAGGTGACCCGTGTGCGGGGGATCAGTCCCATATCCAGCAGGCGGCAGCGCAGAGGGCCGTCTCCGCCCACAGAGGTAATGGTGCCGGAGGCACCAATCTTTAATTGATCCAATGTCATTTCGGTTTCGCTCCTGTCCGATCAATTTGCCATTCTGATGGTATCATTCTCTATAAGTGCTGTCAATGTGAAGTATCATAAAAAAATAGCCGATTTCCCATGAAAAAATGAGAACCGTGCCTGTATCGGCCTTCAAACAAACTTCCCTTGACAATTCTGGCGGATACATTTAATATAGTAAGCGTTTAGATTTACCCCAACAGACACGGAAAACCGCCTGTTTTTTCCGCGCGGTACGGCAAATTGCCTGCCATTCGCCCAAAACCGGGAACGGATACGGCGAATTTGGAAGCCGGCCCCTGTTGCCGGCAAATGCATCCAATCAAACGACCAGAGAATGAGAAAGGAGCCGCCGACCTATGGAGATCATCACCAGCAGACAGAATCCGCTGTGCACCCATCTCCGGAAGCTGGCGGCCTCTGCGTCCTACCGCCGCCAGCGGGGAGAATTCCTCTGCGACAGTCCCAAGCTGTTGAAGGAAGCTCTGCTGTGGGGGGCGGAGGTCCGCACCGTTGTGGCTACGGCGGGGGTAGACCTGCCGGAACTGCCCTTGGGTGTACGGCAGGTGGAGGTCCCGGCGGATGTAATGAAGTCCGTTTCGCCTATGGAGACCCCCCAGGGGACGCTGTTTACCTGCGCCATCCACACGGAGCCGCTGCCGGAAATGCTGGCGGGCCGCCGCTATGTGGTGCTGGACACCTTGCAGGACCCCGGCAATGTGGGCACCATCCTCCGCACGGCGGACGCCTTCCATGCCGATGGGATGTTTCTGGTGAACGGCTGCGCGGATCTCTATAACCCCAAGACCCTCCGGGCCACCATGGGAGCGGTGTTCCGCTGCCCGGTGTGGACGGTGGGGGCGGAGGAGCTGTCCGCTCTGCTGAAAAAGAGCGGCATTCCTCTTTACGGCGCGGCACTGCGGGAGGATACCCTGGACGCCCGTGCGGTGGATTACAGCCGGTGCGCCATTGCCATCGGCAGCGAGGGCCGGGGACTGACGGAGAGCGTACTGGCCCTCTGCGACCGGACAATCAAAATTCCTATGAGCGAGCACTGCGAATCGTTGAACGCGGCGGCGGCAGCCACGGTCCTGCTGTGGGAGGCCGCCCGGAATGACTGAGCGGGGAGGACGGGGGATATGCTGAAATATTGGGTATGGCTGTCGGAACTGAAGGGCCTGCGAAATCAGACCAAGCTGGCGCTGCTGCGCCGTTTCGGCGATCCGGAGAGCATTTTCTACGCCGATCCCGACGAGCTGATGCTGACGGAGGGGGCCGACCCCGGTCAGCTGAAGCTGCTGGAAAACCATGATCTCGCCCCGGCTGACAAAATTCTTGCCGACTGTCAGCGGCTGGATATTCAGCTTCTGACCTTTTCCGACGCCGCCTATCCCGGACGGCTGAAAAACATCTACGATCCACCGGCTTTGCTCTATTACAAAGGTAAGCTGCCGTTGCTGGACGATCTGCTCAGCGTAGCGGTGGTGGGTACCCGCGACTGTACGCCCTACGGCGTTGCCTGCGCGGAAAAGCTGGGCTTTGGTCTGGCCTCCGGCGGAGCCGTGGTGGTGAGCGGTCTGGCAAAGGGAATCGACGCCGCGGCCACCCGGGGCGCCCTCCGGGCCGGCGGGTTTCCCATCGGCGTGGTGGGCAACGGACTGGATGTCCATTACCCCTATGAAAGCCGCTATCTTTACGAGGATGTGGCGTCAGCCGGTCTGCTGCTGTCGGAGTACCCGCCGGGAACGGAACCGGCCTCCGGGCATTTCCCGGTGCGGAACCGCATCCTTTCCGGGCTGTCTCTGGCGGCCCTTGTAGTGGAAGCGCCGGAGAAAAGCGGCGCGCTGATTACCGCCGCCACGGCGCTGGAGCAGGGACGGGATGTCTTTGCCGTTCCCGGTCCTATCGATGCGCCCACCAGCGTGGGCTGCAACCGTCTGATCCGGGACGGCGCGGGGCTGGTAACAGATGCGTTCGACATTTTGCGGGAGTATGAGGGCCGCTTCACTTTGGATCTGAAAGAGGCGCGGGAGGAGCCGGAGACTCTGGGCTATCAGGCCCGGACGGTGCCGGAGCCGAAGCCTGTGGCCCCTGCCCTCAGCCTGTCCCGCGGCGATGTGGAGCTGACGGATGACCAGATCGCCATTTTGAAGGCCCTGTCCGATACGGAGCCGATGCAGGTGGATGACCTCACCGAGCTGGTGGACATCCCCACCCGTCGGGTGCTTTCTGCCCTGACGGTCCTTGAGATCGACCAATATGTGGTCCAGCACGCGGGCAAGCACTATACCCGCGCCGTGACCCTTACAGAATAAACGCGTTCCCGAGCACGATCAGAATATGAAAACGCGGCTTTTGAACAAAGCCGCCGGAGGTAACTATGGCAAAACAGAGCTTGGTCATCGTGGAGTCTCCTGCGAAGGCCAAAACCATTGGAAAATATCTGGGCAAGGACTATGAGGTAAAGGCCTGCATGGGCCATCTCCGGGACTTGCAGAAAAGCAAACTCAGCGTGGATGTAGACAATGACTTCGAGCCGGTCTACAAGCCCATCAAGGGGAAGGAAGCCATCATTTCCGACCTGAAAAAATCCGCTAAGGCGGCGGATACCGTGTACCTCGCAACCGACCCGGACCGCGAGGGCGAGGCTATCAGCTGGCACCTGAAAAGCCTGCTGGATCTGCCGGACAAGAAAACAAAGCGGGTCACCTTCAATGAGATCACGAAGAACGTGGTCCGCCAGAGCATCGAAAATCCCCGGGACATTGACCAGAATCTGGTGGATGCTCAGCAGGCCCGGCGTATTCTGGACCGGCTGGTGGGCTATCAGCTCAGTCCCCTGCTGTGGAAGAAGATCAAGCGGGGCCTGTCCGCAGGACGGGTCCAGTCTGTTGCCACCCGAATGGTGGATGACCGGGAGCGGGAGATCGAGAATTTCAAGCCGGAGGAATACTGGACGCTGGACGCCAACCTCACCGGCAATGACGTGAAAAAGCTGCCCTTCTCCGCCCGGTATCACGGGAAAAATGGCAAAAAGGCGGAGCTGAAATCCGCCGCTGAGGTGGAAGCCGTGGTAGAGGAGACGAAGAATGCTGTCTTTACCGTCAAGTCCGTGAAGCGGACGGATAAGAACCGTTCTCCCTCTCCCCCCTTTACCACCTCCACCATGCAGCAGGAGGCCAGCCGCAAGCTGTCCATGACCCCCCGCCGCACCATGGCCATTGCCCAGCAGCTTTACGAGGGCGTGGATATTGAGGGCGAGGGCACCGTGGGTCTGATCACCTATATGCGTACCGACTCTCTCCGCATCAGCGAGGAGGCCATTGCCGCCGCTAAGGAATTTATCGTGGGCCGCTACGGTCAGCAGTACTATCCCGCCAAGGGAGCCAATCACTATAAGGCCAAGGCCAGCGCCCAGGACGCCCACGAGGCCATCCGCCCCAGCAACGTGAACTGGACGCCGGAGATGCTGAAAAAGGACCTCACCGGCGAGCAGTACCGGCTGTACCGACTGGTGTGGAGCCGCTTTGTGGCCTGCCAGATGGCCAATGCCGTGTATGACAGCGTCTCCGTGGAGATCGACGCCGCGGGACACAGCTTCCGTACCAGCTCATCCAGTCTGAAATTCTCCGGCTACACCGCTGTGTACGAGGAGGGCAAGGACGATGATAAGGAGGAAAAGGAACCCACTCTACCGCCGCTGACGGAAGGGGAGACGCTGGACCTCAAGAGCTTTGGCCGGGACCAGCACTTCACCCAGCCTCCGGCCCACTATACCGACGCCACGCTGATCCGGGCCATGGAGGAGCAGGGCATCGGCCGTCCCTCTACCTATGCCCCCACGGTGTCCACCATTCTGGACCGTGAGTATGTGGTGAAGGAGGGCAAGTACCTCCACATCACCAATCTGGGCCGGGTCGTCACGCAGCTGATGGAGGAACGCTTCAGCGACATCGCCGACCTGAAATTCACCGCCAACATGGAGAAAAAGCTGGACGATGTGGAAGAGGGCACGGTGAACTGGAAGTCCGTGCTCCGGGATTTCTACGGCGATTTTGAGGAAAACCTCAAAAAGGCGGAGAAAGATCTGGAGGGCGTCTATATCAAGGTGCCTGACGAGGTCTCCGAGGAGATCTGCCCCGTCTGTGGGCGGAATCTGGTGGTGAAATCCGGCCGGTTCGGGCGGTTTTTGGCCTGCCCCGGCTTCCCGGAGTGCAATTTCACCATGCCTCTGGTGGTGGAGATGCCGGGCCGCTGCCCCAAGTGCGGCGGGCGGCTGTTCAAGCGCACCGGCACCAGCCGGAAATCCGGCAAGCAGTACACCTACTACTGCTGTGAGCACACCAACAACCGGGTAGCCGGCGGCGCGACCTGCGATTTCATGACGTGGGACGTGCCGGTGAAGGATGATTGTCCTGTCTGCGGCAAGACCATGTTCAAGCGGGCGGGCAAGGGCTACAAGCGGCCCTACTGCATCAATCCGGAATGCGCCAACTACCTACCAGAGGACAAGCGGGGCTATCCCAAGAAGCAGGTGGAGGCATCCGCCAACGCGGAGGAGGCCCCCGGCGAGAGCGACGCACCTGCTGAGGAAAAGCCCGCCAAGAAGACCGCTGCCAAAAAGACCGCAACCAAGACCGCCGCAAAGAAAACCACCGTGAAAAAGACCGCAAAAAAGGCGGAGGACGGCGACGCGGAAAAGAAACCCGCCGCTAAAAAGGCTGCGGTAAAGAAAGCGGTGGCCAAGACCACGACGAAAAAAACTACTACTAAAAAGACAACGAAAAAGGCCGAAACAACGGAGGAATGACCCCGTTCCGGCCAGGAGATAAAGGATTTTGAGCATGAACGTAACAGTCATCGGCGCGGGTCTTGCCGGCAGCGAATGCGCCTGGCAGCTGGCCCAGCGGGGAATTCAGGTAGAGCTTCACGAGATGAAACCGGAGAAAATGACCCCCGCCCACACAACGGAATACTTTGCGGAGCTGTGCTGCTCCAACTCCCTCCGGGGCGCGGGTCTGGAAAATGCCGTGGGCCTTTTGAAGGAGGAACTGCGGCGGCTGGACAGCTTGATCCTGCAATGCGCCGATGCCACCCGGGTGGAGGCTGGCGGCGCATTGGCCGTGGACCGTCACGGCTTTGCCAGACTGGTGACGGAGAAGGTCCGCAGCCATCCCAACATCACCGTGATCCCCGGCGAGGTGACGGAGATCCCGGAGGGGGAGGTCATTATCGCCTCCGGCCCCCTGACCTCCGACGCGCTGGCGGAAACGCTGCAAGGACTGCTGGGGGAGCACAGCGACCTCCATTTCTTCGACGCGGCGGCGCCGCTGGTGTCTGCTGAGAGCGTGGATATGGAACACGCCTGGATGGGCTCCCGGTATGATAAGGGCACGGACGATTATGTAAACTGCCCCATGAATCAGGAGGAATATGACGCCTTCTGGAAGGAATTGACCACCGCCCAGGAGGCGGAGGTCCACGGCTTTGAGGACAGCATGGTGTTCGAGGGATGTATGCCGGTGGAGGTCATGGCCCGCCGGGGCCATGACACGCTGCTGTACGGCCCCCTGAAATCCCGGGGTCTGGACGATCCCCGGACAGGCCGGTGGCCCTACGCCGTGGTGCAGCTGCGGCGGGACAACGCCGAGGGCAGCGTCTATAACCTGGTGGGCTTCCAGACCCATCTGAAATTCCCGGAGCAGCGGCGGGTATTTTCTATGATCCCCGCCCTGCGGAACGCGGAATTTCTGCGGTACGGCGTCATGCACCGGAATACCTTCCTGGATTCCCCCCGGCTGCTGGACCGGTATTACCGGCTGAAAAAGGAACCCCGCATCGCATTTGCCGGGCAGATGACCGGTGTGGAGGGATATGTGGAGTCCGCCGCCAGCGGCTTTTTGGTGGGCGTTGAAACGGCCCGCCGCCTGAAGGGACAGCCCCCGGTGGACTTCCCACGGGAAATGGCCATCGGCGCGCTGGCACTGTACATTTCCAACGAGTCTGTGACCCAGTTCCAGCCTATGAATATCAACTTCGGCATCATCCCGCCTCTTGACCACTTCGTCAAGGGCAAGAGAAATAAAAACGCCGAGATCTCCCAGCGGGCACTTGCCATCCTGGAGGAGAAAAAGGCCGACATTCTGGCCTGACCACCCGCAACACAGAAGAACAAACCCGCCGCCCGAACTGGACGGCGGCCGTCCCCCTGAAAGGAGGAACCTGCCAATGAAGATCATTTTGGACGCTATGGGCGGCGATAACGCCCCTCTGGCGGTGGTACAGGGCGCTTTGGAGGCCCATGCCCAGTGCGGCGCGGACATCGTGCTGGTGGGCCGTGAGGAGGACATCCGGGCCTGCCTGATCGGTCCCCTGCCGGAGGGCGTGGAGATCGTGAACGCTACGGAAGTGGTGGAAATGTGCGATGATCCCGCCACTGCCTTCAAGCGCAAAAAGGATTCCTCCCTGACCGTGGGCCTGACCATGCTGAAAAACGGGGAGGGAGACGCCTTCGTCTCTGCCGGCTCCACCGGTGCGCTGCTGGCGGGGGCCACCCTGCTGGTGAAGCGGATCCGGGGCGTCCGCCGGGCAGCCATGGGGCCTGTACTCCCCACCGCTACGGGCCGCGCCCTGCTCTGCGACTGCGGCGCCAACGCCGACTGTACGCCGGAATATCTGCTGCAATTTGCGTATCTGGGCAATTTTTACGCCCAGCGGCTCATGGGGGTGGAGAAGCCCCGGGTGGGCCTGCTGAACATCGGTGCCGAGCCGTCCAAGGGCGATACCCTCCGCCATGAGACCTACGCCCTGTTGGAGGAGGCAGGCCGGGAGGGCCGTCTGAACTTCATCGGCAACATCGAGGCCAACACCGCCCTGCTGGGCGGGGCGGACGTCATCGTGGCGGACGGCTATTCCGGCAATATCCTACTGAAAACCGTGGAGGGCGCCGCCAAGCTGCTGCTGGGCGAGATGAAGAAGGCATTCCTGTCCAGCACAAAGAGCAAGCTGGGCGCCCTGCTGGTCAAGGATAGCTTGGGCGATGTGAAAAAGCTGCTGGACCCCAGCGAGGTAGGCGGAACGCCCTTCCTTGGCATCAGCAAGCCTGTGCTGAAGGCCCACGGCTCCTCTGATGCCCGGGCCATCCGCAACGCCGTGTTCCGAGCGGTGGAATACGCCCAGAGCGGGATCATCGCGGACGTGGAGGCCCACATCGACGTGATGAAGGTGGAAAAGAACGGATAAAAGAGGGTTGCCCTCTTGACAGGGCTATGGGATTGCCGTATGATTGCTTCATGCTAAAAAGCAAATGAATTTTGAAATGTTTCATAGGAGTGAATTTAGTATGTCAGTTGATGAAATCTTTCAGACCATGCGGGATCTGGTGTCCGAGCAGTTTGCAATGGAGCCTGCGGAGGTGACCATGGATACTTCCTTCGAGGAGGATCTGGGCGCTGATTCCGTGGACCTGGTGGAGCTGGTCATGGCCATGGAAGAGGAATTTGATATGGGTGAGGCCAACGAGGACGAGCTGGCCGGACTCAAGACCGTGGGCGACGCGGTGAATTTTGTCGCTTCCAAGCTGAAGTAAAAAAGAGTGGCCCCGCCATGCGCGGGGCTTCCTTATGAGGTGAACGGGGATGCAGGAACTGGAGAAAAAATTAAATTATACCTTCCGGAACCAAGAACTGCTGCGGGAGGCGCTGAATCACAGCTCCTACGCGAATGAGCATCGCTCCCAGGGGCTTGGCAGCAACGAACGGCTGGAGTTTTTGGGCGACAGCGTGCTGGGCTTTGTGACGGCGGAGTATCTCTTCGACCGGCACCCGGACCTGCCGGAGGGGGATCTGACCCGGATCCGGGCAGCGCTGGTGTGCGAGCAGAGCCTTCACGAGGTGGCCCAGAAGCTGAATCTGGGCAGCTATCTGAAGCTGGGCAAGGGCGAGGAAGCCGGCGGCGGCCGCCATCGGGCCTCCATTCTGGCGGATGCAACCGAGGCTGTGTTCGCCGCCGTGTATCTGGACGGCGGCATTACCGCCGCGTCGGAGCTGATCCACCGGGTCCTGCTGGATGTGGAGCGGGAAGAGGTGGTGGAGGAGCGCCGCCGGGACTACAAGACCCTGCTCCAGGAGCACATCCAGCGGAAGGCCGGTCAGGAGCTGACCTACTGCATGGTGCGGGAGGAAGGCCCCGACCACGCTAAGACCTTCGTTACCGAGGTGCGGCTCAACGGCGCCGCCATCGGCGAGGGCAGCGGTCACAGCAAGAAGGAATCGGAGCAGATGGCCGCCAAGTCTGCCCTGGAAAAGCTGGACAATCAATAAGCGTAACGAAAACCACTACCCGGAGCAGATCGCTCCGGGTAGTGGTTTTTTGTATGGAACTTTCGTCAGGACAGCGGCCCGTTGCCCAATACCGTTCCCACCAGCGCCATTTGCTTTTCAGTGGGTTCGGCTCCGTCATACCAGGGGTCAAACCGGATCTCCACGAAGCGGTCGGCGTAGCAGAGCAGGAAATTCCCAATAGGCGTGTTGTCCTCCCGGATGAACCGGTAGGCGTCCAAAGCGCCCCAGGGGGCGGCGTCCACCGGCGTCCAGCTTTGGGAAACCGCGAATTTGAACCTACCGGGGATATTGTAAACCGTGTCCGTGAAGAAGGACTGCTTCACCGGCTCGTAAAGGCAGTTCAGCTTTACCTCATAGATCTCATAGAGCAATTCCGGGCCGTCCTGCTCGGAGATGCTGAACACGAAGGGCACTTCCTGCTTGTAAGTATATTCCGTCAGCAGGGGCGAACCTTGAATCTCCCGGTAACAGGAATAGTCCTTGTAGACTGTTTCTCCCACCAGGTCCTCCACCGTCAGGGGCAGGGGATCGTGATAGACGGTGTAGGTGTGCTCCGTGTCACCGGCGGGATAAGCGGGAGAAGTGCGGGTCTCCGCGTTGATATGGCCCTGGAGCGAGGGGGCCTTGGCAATGCGAAAGCCCGTCCAGACAAGACCGCCCATAAGGACAAGGGAGCCGATCACGGCGATCAGGATGTTAAACCCCATATTTGCTTCGGCGGAGAAGCCTTTTTTCTTCATAAGCTGACGGCTGCCGTTGACGATCAGCGCCAACAGCAGGGCATAAGCAAGACTTGCCGCAAGGATGATCAGGGTGGACGGACTGGGAGAAGAATTCAGCAGCGGGAGCGACAGAGCAAGGGTGACCGTAACAAGGAACCCCAAAATTTGCAAGATCTGCCACCATTTGCGGGTCCGGGGCGAGAGCAGGACGCCCTCTTCCTCGGCGGCGGTCCGGGCTTTTCGGCACCAGTGGTAGTAGCCGATCAGCTCCACGACGGCCTTGATGCCCAGCATCAGCCAGATGAGAACGGCCGACAGGGCGAAGCCCTGCGTCAAAAAATCCCGGATGGTGTAGGCGGAGCGGAATTGCAGCCAGAGCTGAAGCAGGGAACAGATCAGCAGGCACCAGTTGGCCCGGGCAGAGCCCTTCTTCATGGCGGCGCGGACATTTTCCACCTGCACCACAGGGTCCGTCTCAATAGGGATGGCGTCCGGCGCGGGATTGCGGAAGATCTGCATCTGATAGCGGTTGGTCACCAGCTCCCAGCCGGTGGCTTTGCACAGCTCCCAGAACTCCCGCTGCTCCGCCGGCGGCTCCGGGTCGAACTGGCTGGCCTTGGAAAAGTACACCACGGCGTAGCGCAGCTCTGCCGGTTTGCACCGCCGGTAGGTCCAGAACACGGACCCGGCCTTTTCCAGCTGCCAGCCCTGACGGGCCATGTCCTCCAGATGGCGGACGATCCCGGCGTGGTCATAGTAGGAATAGAGATTGATCTCCCATTTTTTCTGTCTGTCAAAAAGCTTCATGATTCGATCTCTCCTCTCCGGCCCATGTAGCCGCGGTAATCCTCCGAGAGAATTTGCAGCCGCTGGTATTCCTCAGCCAAGGCCTGTTCCCCGGCGGGGGTGATGAGATAGCTCCGCCTGCGGCCTTCGGTTTTTGTCTCCATGATCCAGCCGGCGGCCTGAAAGCTGTCCAGCAGGTTGTAGAGGGTGCCGGGGCCTACCGTCACCCGGCCCTGGGTGAGATTGGAGATGCGGGCCATCACGTCGGTGCCGCAGCACTCCTCCCGGAGGGTCAGCAGCACATAGAACATCTGCTCCGTCAGTGTTTGAAATTTCTCCCGGGCCACAGTCCCGCCTCCCTACTATCGATATTCGATATTTCTGTTTACAGTATACTATCGAATATCGATAATGTCAAGAGAAAGATGAAAAACCGGACTGCGAAAAGCAGCCCGGTTTGTAAAACAGAAAGGGAAGCGCCTCAGCGGACGCCCGCCAGCTTACCCTCCAGCCAGCGGTCGATGTCATCGTAGACTTGCTCCCGGCAATCCTCCTTCAAGACCTCATGGCGCAGCTCCGGGTAGAGCTTCACTGTCACGTCCCGCATCCCGGCCCGCTGGAACGCGGCAGCGGCCCGCTCCACGCCCTTGGAGCAGTCGCCCACCATATCCATGGCCCCGGAGATGAAGAGGATGGGGGTATGGTGGTTCATTTTGCGGATGTTGTCCTCCTTGCAGACGAAGCGGATGCCGGAAAGCATCTCCCGGAACAGCCCCGCCGAGGCGCTGCCCTGACACAGCGGGTCCTTCAGGTAAGCGTCCACATTGTCCGGGTTCAGGGACAGCCAATCCATGCTTGTGCGGTTGGGGGCGAAGCGGCGGTTGTAAATGCCGAAGGAGGCTTTTGTGGCCACGGCGCTGGGCCTGGACTCGCCGTTTCGCAGACATTCGGCGTTGATGACGGCCAGACTGGCCGCCGTGGATGCGGCGCTCATGTAGCCGGTGCCCATGATAATAGCACCGTCCACCGTGCCGGGATAGCGGATGAGATAGGTCCGGGTCAGGAAGGAGCCCATGGAATGCCCCAGCAGGAAATAGGGCAGGTTGGGGAATTGCCGGTGGGTCAGCTTCCGGAGCTGCTCCATGTCCTCCACCACCCAGTTCCAGCTGCCCTTGGGACCGAAGTACAGCCGGGGCGCGCCGTCAGAGACTGACAGGCCGTGGCCCAAATGGTCATTGCCCACCACGGCAAAGCCACGCTCTGTCAGATACCCGGCGAAGTCCTCGTACCGCAGCACGTATTCCGAAACGCCGTGGGCGATTTGCAGGACGGCCCGGGGTGCGCCCTCCGGCAGCCACTCCACGGCGTGAATGGCGGTTTTGCCGTCGGCGGACGGAAAGGTAAATTCACGTTTCACCATGGAAATTTCCTCCTGTGTATGATAAAATGCAGTTTATCATAGTGTAACACGCTTTTTTGAAAATTACCAGAGGAGGAAACCCAATGGAGACCTATATTGCCGCACTGGATCAGGGAACCACCACCTCCCGGGCCATTCTGTTCAACAGCCGGGGAGAGATCGTATCAAAGGCCCAATATCCCTTCCGGCAGATCTTCCCTCAGCCGGGATGGGTGGAGCACGATCCCATGGAGATCTGGGCCACCACGGTCCGGGCGCTGTCCGAGGCGGTGGACGCCGCCCACATCGACCCCAAGGCCATCGCGGGCATCGGCATCACCAACCAGCGGGAGACGGCGATCCTGTGGGACCGCCGGACAGGACAGCCGGTGTACAATGCCATTGTGTGGCAGTGCCGCCGTACGGCGGAGATCTGCGACCGGCTGAAGGCCGACGGCCTTGGAGAAACGGTGACGGAAAAGACCGGCCTGCTGATCGACGCCTATTTTTCCGGTACGAAGCTGAAGTGGATCATGGACAACATTCCCGGCGTCCGCCAGCGGGCGGAGCGGGGAGAACTGTGCGCCGGGACGGTGGACAGCTGGCTCATCTGGAACCTGACCGGCGGGAAGGCCCATGTGACGGACTATTCCAACGCCAGCCGTACCATGCTGTTCAATATCCATACCCTGCAATGGGACCCGGCGCTCTGTGCCGCGCTGGACATCCCCATGGACCTGCTGCCGGAGCCGAAGTCCAACAGCGAGGTCTACGGCCATCTGGCTTCCGGCTTGCCGGGATTGGAGGATCTGGCGGGCATCCCGGTGTGCGGCAGCGCGGGCGATCAGCAGTCCGCCCTGTTCGGACAGGCCTGCTT
>ENA-UESE01000925-UESE01000925.1-human-gut-metagenome-genome-assembly--contig:-NODE-925-length-27266-cov-5.949649_pt1 | contig 27266 bp, 27 predicted proteins | sample MGYA00242995_ERZ507996 | MGnify/ENA primary metagenome ERZ507996 (study PRJEB26167, sample SAMN06115489) | human gut metagenome | host: Homo sapiens | place: China:Sichuan | collected 2015-04-15... | reverse complement strand
AGAAGCGGGATCAGCTGTGTTCCGATCAGGATAACACCACCACCGCTCATCAGCTGCTTAATTCCCTGGGATTTTGCACCCGGGTTGTCGTTTCCATAACCTTCCATCAGGTTGATTACGCCCCAGACACCAAGACCAGCACCGATTGCAACGACCAGTGTCTGAAGGATATTGATTGCACTGCTAAAAAAAGCCATAATCAAATGTATGAACAAACGCTTTTCTTATGGTCTGTAAGCGTTTGGCTCTACTCCTTTCCCTTTTATTCAGACCTTTTTGTATCCTTATCAGTAGTAGCAGGGTGCTCGAATTCTTTCTTTCATATCAGTCCTCACCTTCCTCAGCTTCAATCGCTGATACGTCTTCTTGTGTTACAGTTACTTCATACATTTCAAATTCTGTATCTTCGGACATCACCAGTCGGTGTGCCAGATACTTTTCGACATCAAACGCATTATTCTTATTAAAATCGGCAAGCTCTTTGTACCGTTTATGCTTTGTGATGTCATATTTGTTGCTTAAAAACGGCCGGACTCCACGAAGCTGTAAGATACATTTTTCTCCATCCATGACCGCCAGCTCATCTCTACTCATCAGTTCTTTTCCAGTCTTTTGATAATTCAGCCCATAGGACCGGTTGCTACCTCTGGTGTCTGATGTGTTGTAAAGATCTATGGTTTCCTTTCCCAGGGTTTCTGATATTTCTTTCAGTGTGGAACTTTCCTTTCCACCCAGGAAAAGAACGGTGTCACAGTTACCCGTGATCGTCTCAGCCGCATCCTTATAGATTGTTTTCAGCTGAGATTGTGACTGCAGAATGATAGAAGCGGAGATTTCCCTGCTTCGGATCGTAGCAATCAATTTGTCGAATTTTGGGATCTGTCCGATATTGCTGAACTCATCAAGAAGCAGTCGTACATGATAGGGAAGCCTGCCTCCATGCTCATCATCCGCTTTATCACAAAGCAGGTTAAAGAGCTGGGTGTACATGATTGCTACCACAAAGTTGAATGTGTCATCTGTATCACTGATGATGACAAACATAGCTGTTCTCTGATCACCGATCATATCCAGTTCCATCTCGTCATAGGACATGATTTCTCTTAGTTCCTGAATATCAAATGGTGCAAGTCTGGCACCACAGGAAATCAAAATCGATTTTGCAGTTTTGCCGGCAGCAAGCTTGTACTTGCGATATTGCCTTACTGCAAAGTGTTCTGGATTTTCTGCTTCCAGCTCTTCAAACAATTCATCCACTGCATTTTTAAATTCTTCATCATCCTCCCTGGTCTCACTGGCATTGATAAATTCCAACAGAGTAGAAAAGTTCTGTTCTTCCTCTGGTGCCTCATACCAGATGTATCCGATCAGTGCAGAATACAAAAGACGTTCGGCCTTCACCCAGAAATCTTCCGTTGATTTTTCGCCTTCACCCTTGGTATTTGCGATAATGGTATTGACCAGCTTCAAGATGTCTTTTTCACTCCGGATATAATGGAACGGATTGTAATGCATGGACTTTTTAAAGTTGATCGTATTTAATACCTTGATCCGGTATCCTCCATTTACCAGCATCTTCCCGCATTCGACGATGATCGTACCCTTCGGATCAGTGACCACATAGGATACGTGATCCGTCATCTGCATAAGGTTGGGCTTCACATAGAATCTTGTCTTACCAGATCCGGAACCACCGATAACGATCACATTCTTATTTCTGGCATACTTCGGAGCTTTTGGTCGGCTGTTCATGGTCAGACGTTCCGTTTCTGTGAGGATGACATTGTTTTCAAAGACCGGATCCATGAAGGGTTCGATATCTTTTCTATTTCCCCATCTGGCCGATCCATACTCCACACCTTGTCGGAACTTCTTTGCATTTTTTGAACGATAGTAGACCACCAGTTTTAATGCACCTGCAACCAGAACACCTACTGCAAGGTCCTGCAAAGCGACACTTGGCAGCCAGCTTAAAAATGCCAGTCGGAAATTGACTAACATCACGCCAAGTCTCTGGACCATGCTTTCTCCCAGGCAATGCCGGTACAGCCAGGATCCTTTATCTGCTACATAGAAAATAAAGAAATATGGGAGATTTAAGATCACCAGCCGTTTGACCTGGATCTTCTGTAATTTTTCCCGGATCATCGTTCCTGACCTCTGGATTTTTGTCTCTGCTTCACACGCTGGCGGTGCTTTGCTTTTCTTTCTACAGATTTCTGCAGTTTCTTTCTGACGGATGGTTTCTTCGACTGTTTCTTTTTCAGTTCTACTCCGGCATATTCCCGGAAAGCCGCTGTCATCACATCCACATCTTTGGCCTTAAAGAAGACCAGAAATTTCGGTGGATCCGCACCAACCTCTTTTTTCAGGCTGTAATCAATGCCGTATTTTCTTGCCACACGATCAAAAGATTTGATATTTTCATCTGTGATCTTTAAGTTGGAAAGCTGTACTCCCTGTGCATTCAGCTGCTTGATGGTCTGCTTTCCATGTGGCTTTTTCTTTTCAATCTTTTTTCGGGCTTTTTCCCTTCCTTTCTCCTGAGCTCGTCCGGTCTTTTCAGCCATTTTCACCTGCGTTGCTTTCTGTTTCCTACGGTTGTCCATTTCCAGGAACTTCCGAAGGGCTGCTTTTAGCACACTGGCAGTGATCTTGACTCCCTGGATGCTCAGGCTGATCACTTTCTGATTTACTTCTTCCTGCAATTACCCACGTCCTTTCTTTCCTTTCATCTCAGAATAAAGACGGGCAATACAATATCCGATACATGGAACATGTTTTCCATACGGACAGCCACTACATGGTGTCGTTTTTACTGCTTTTTTCTTTTCCGGAAGCAGATAGTGGCACTGTTTCAAGCTACAGCCTTTCTTTTTGCCTCCCCACCAGTAACAGTACTTGCAGGACCATGGCTTTTCTTCGCTGTACTTTCTTCCCTCAATAGCTGCATTTGGTTCTATGATCAGATCTTTATTAGTCTTCATTCTGTTCTTCCTCTTTTCTCATGATTTCTGTCAGTTTTTTCTCTGCCTGACTTCCGGCAGCAATGAGACAATACAAAACTGTAAATATTGCCGCTACTCCCAGAAGAGCAACAAAAATAATGATATTTCTCATGGTTTCTCCCATCTAAAAAAGCGTCCACAGATTCCTTTCGGTTTCCATGAACGCTCATTCTTATTTAATTAGTGTTTCTTTTTTCTCATAAATGCAAGGGCTCCTGTACCAGTCGCACCAATGCCGAGAAGCATATACCACAGCCACAGATTGGTGTTATCCCCAGTCTTTGGTGAATCACTGACAGGTTTTCCACCTTCCGGTGTCTTTTCTGCCGGTTTTTCCTCATCCACCATGGTTACATGCTGTACTACACTGGTATCCTTTACTTCGAATTCCACATCTTTTGCAACCAGATAGCCATCCGGTGCTGTTTCTTCACGGAGAGTGTATTTTCCGATTGGAAGCATTTCGATGTAATGTGCTTTCTCTGTACTGGTCCAGCTTTCCACAACTTTTCCATCCTGATCAAGGATTGTGAGTTTCGCTCCCGGAAGTTCTTTTCCGGCGATATCCTGTTTGGAGATTTCTACCTTCGTCACATCATCCTTCATCTCGACTTTCTGCACATCGGCAGTATCTTTGATCGTGAACTTCACGCTTTCAGCTGTCACATAACCATCGGCCGGTTTTGTTTCAACCAGTGTGTATTCTTTTCCGACAGTCAGCTCACGGATCACATGTACTTCTTTACCGGACGTCCATTCATCCACGATATTTCCATCAGCATCTACCACTCTCAGCTTACATCCTGGAAGTTCTTTTCCGGTTGTCAGACTGGATTTGGTAAATTCTACAACAGTTGGCTGATTTTCAAAGGTAAAATCATAGGTTACAGTCGGCTGCTCCTCACCTGCATACTCAAAGGTAAATTCCTTTTCTTCATCGTTGGTTACAAATCCGTCCGGTGCATAGAGCTCTTTTACATAGTAAGTTGCTCCTATTGGAAGATCTGCAACAAATGTGATCTTTCCTTCTTCATCCGTAGATTTCAGTTCAATGATCTCATCGGCTTCGATCAGGACTTTACCAGTTGTCTCAGACTTAATGTCTTCTTTGGCAAATAATCCAAAGATAGCGCCTTCCAGTGTACGGTCAGAATCTTTTTCCTTCTTAAGTACACTGACTTCTACTCTCTGACGGTTGTTCTGCCAGTCTTTGTCATAGACTACAACCGGTGTATTCTGATCCACGTAAGTCAGATCTACATGACGGATCTCACCATCCAGTACATGACCGTAAGCAGTTCCTGTTTCTTTCACATAGTATTTACCAAGTGGAAGATTTTCCAGTTTTGCAATACCGGTTTCATCTGTCTTGATCGTTGCAATCAGTTCATCCTTTTTATAGTAATCGTCACTGACGCCATCGGCAGCCTTAATGTCTTCCTCAGCATAGACTTCAAACGTAACATCTGTCAGCTTTCCAGTTACATAGTTGAAAATGTGTTCCACCACACCTTTGACCTTATCGGCCAGTGTAACAGAATCCAGGAATTCTCCCTTTTTGTTGATGATCAGTTCACCAACCGGTACCTCGTCCTTCATTTCCACTTTTTGAACCTCTCCGGTATCTTTGACTGTGAATGTCACATCATTGGCTACCAGATAACCATGTGGTGCAAACTCTTCATGTAGGGTATAATTCTCACCCACTTTCAGATATTTGATCACATGCGGTGCATCTTTGGAAGATGTCCAGCTGTCTACTATATTTCCATCTTTATCCGTTACTTTCAGATAAGCTCCATCCAGTTCTACACCGGTTGTTGCATCTGATTTTGTGATCTCAACAGTTGTCGGCTGGTTCTTCTTTACGGATTTTAATGTTACTGTCTGTACATCCTGCCCCTGATAAGAAGCATCAAATCTCAGTACTTCATCCGAAGATACGAATCCATCTGGTGCTTTCAGTTCTTTTACATAATAGCTTCCAAGTGGAAGATCCAGTGTACATGCTGCCTGACCTTTTTCATCAGAAGTCATTTCCTGTAAAAGAGTATCTGCTTTAACGATCACTTTTCCATCTTTCGTCTGAATGTCTTTTGCATTGTAAATACCGAACACTGCTCCGGCTACTGTATTGCCTGTCTCAGCATCCTGTTTTTCGACAGTAATCGACACTTTCTGTCGTTCATCTGTGACAGAGATTTCTTTCTCGATCACTGCAGTATCCTGATCCGCATAAGCAAATTCGACATTTTCCGGCACGGTATTTAACACATAAGTGTCCGGGGCATTCTTCTCTTTAACATAGTACCTGCCAAGTGGAAGATTCTTTACGGTTGCATAACCATCTGCATCCGTTGTGACGGTTGCTACCAGTGCATCCTTTGCAAAATACAGAGTTCTCTGTCCATCTGCATCTACCTGATGATCGGCAGTATAAATATCTTCTGCCGCATAGACTTCAAATTCAGCACCTGCAAGTCCAGCCATTTCATACTGGAAGTCCTTATCAAATCCCTTTAACACTTCACCCTGTTTATAGATCTTTAACTGACCTTTGACCGGGGCATTGGTATATTCCACATCAATGACTGCATCTCCTGTGACAGGATCGGTCAGATAAGCAGTATCTGTATCAACGGCAACTGTCACATAGTTTTTGGATATCGTGTACCCATCGGGTGCCGTCACTTCCTCAATCCGGTAGTTACCAGGTTTCAGATTCTTTGGCAGTACCAGGTATCCTTCCTCGTTTGTGAAATAAGATTTGTGTACTGTTGGCTTCGGATAGGATGTTGTCTGTTCCACATATTTCTGGTTATCCAGGTCGTATACCTTGAACTCAGTATTTGCCAGGAGTACAGATTTCTGTGTTTCTGCATCCTTTTTGATAATCTTTAATTTTGCTTTGAATTCTTTATCCAGCAGCACTCGCCATGTCTGCGGTGTATCCGGATGATTCTCTGTGATCTTCACTACAAAATCATCAACCGGTGCATAGTTGTGTTTGCTTGTGGTTTCTCTTACCACATAAGTTCCATATGGAAGCGGAATCGATCTTGCATATCCTTTTTCATCGGTAAACATTTCTGGCTGACCATCTGCAGTCAGTACAACTGATCTGGCTGAATCAAAATCATAACTTCCATCTGCTTTTACTTTCAGATCACTGACAAGCCATGCTGAAAAACCAACTCCCTGCAGAAGATCTGCATCGGTCTTTCCGTTGTTTGCGGCCTTGATGATCTGAAATGGCTGTTTGATGACAGTTTCTTTACATACAGAAGTTCTTTCTACTGTCGGAACAGTAGCACCTTCGTAAGTACAGTCCACATCATGTTCTGTCGGATCCAGTACATATCCCACCGGAGCACTAAGCTCTTTCAGATAATACTTTCCAAGATACAGATCCGATACAGAGGCTTCGCCATTCTTATCCGTTGTCAGGGATGTGATCAGGCTGTCTTTCTTATGGATTGTTCCGGTTCTTCCATCCGGATGAACAATATCTTCCCTTGCATAAAGACCATATACCGCACCTTCCAGTGTTGCATCACCCTGGGCTTCATTGCCTGTCTCAGCATCCTGTTTTGCAATGTTGAGCTTTGCATTTACACGTTTGTCTGTTACATTTTTAGTCGTTGTCTTTCCGATAGCAAGAGTCACATTATAAGACTTTGTATCGATCTGATACCCTGTTGGAACAGAGATTTCTTTCAGATAAACAACTTCCTGTGTCTTTTCCATTGTGAGCTGTGAAGCACCATTCTGATCAGTTGCAGGCATCTCTGCGATCAGCTTTGTACATGCAGCATCAGAATAGATCCCGTACACTGCACCAGCCAGCGCATTTCCTGTATCCTGATCTTTCTTTACAATGGATACTTTGCATTCTTTTGTCCAGGTTACTTTAAAATCCACATATTTCTCATTTCCGACACCTTCACCGAAAACAAGAGCCAGGTCCTGTGTCCCAGATCCTGTTGTGATCTTATAGGCTGAATATTCCTTATCAATACTTCCTTTCATCTTAGAAGAGAAAGTAGCACTGACATTTTCTGCCTGATTAAGTGGTGCTATCAGATAGAACTTTGTACCACCGGAAATCTCCACATTAGCCCCTGCAGCACTTGTTTTTCCGGTTGTCACATTTACAAGTTTTACACCTTTCGGCAGCTTGAAAGTAACCGTCTGCAGTTTATCCGCTTTGAATGTGATCACACTTGTTCGCTGGCTGTTTCCTTCCACATAAGCCTTTACATTAGATTCGGAAAAGCTCATATCTACAGACGGAATGTCCGGCATATTTACACAATAATTGTAAAGCTCCATTGCCAGGTTCTTTCCTGTTGCATTAGTTCCGGATGCCCAGTCACTGGATCCATTTGCATAAGCTGCTGCAAGATGGGTAATGATGAATCTCTTTCCTGCCGGAAAATCCGGATGTTTCTCATCGAAGAAACCATTCTCATCACTTGCTTTTGTTCCGTAATAGCAGACCTTTGCAAGTGTCTTTCCATCGGCAAGTTTCTGGATCGTATAAGTTCCATTTCCCGGTCCTTTTTTAGATGGTTCAACACAGTATGCTGTCGCATTAATGCTTCCCCATTTCACATAATATGGACAAGTCAGGTAAGAACCTAATCCATAGTCTGCGTAATAGTACCAGGAGCCGGCTGTAACTGTGACTGATTTTGTTCCTGTTTCACCGGAAGCAAGCATCATTGGCATATCAAAAGTAATACTTTCGCCTGCTTCAAGATCTGCAAGAGCAACTTCCTGGTCAACAGCTTCCTGCATAACCTCTGAGAGTGTGATCCCTGTTTCCGGATCAACGGTCTCTTGATCCTCCGTTGCTTCGATTTCTGCATCAAATTCTTTTTCTGTCAGTTCTGTTTTGCTCTCCGTGTCAGCAGCATCAGTTTCCTCTGTAGACGAGTCAGCCTCAGAATCCTCTGTTTCTGTCTTATCGGAAGAACCAGCATCCTGATCAGAAGAACTTTCTGACTGCGAATCTTTCTGTTGATCCGCTTCTTTTACCACGATCTTTCGATTGATCTGGTAGGTTGGGTGATCCGTTGTCTGTGGTTCTACATAATAGACTGCCTTATAGGAATTGGCATAATCGGTAGAAAAATCATTCCCGTCCGAATCTTTTGCTTCCTGAAATGTAACTTTTACTTTGCTGTCATCCTGGATCGTAAGACCGGTATAATCACTCTTTACATCGAAATTGTCTCCAACCTTGATCTCATAATCTTTTGCAGTTACCACTTCATCTTCATCCAGCTGATCCTTGATCTCCTCATAATACGGAATCTTTTTTACAGATCCAGCATCATCAGAAGCATAGGCAACAGCGGGAGAGAGTACCGTCGATAGAACCGTTACTGCAGTCAGTAAACCGGACATCACCCTGCGTGCTTTCTTTTTCACGTTCATTCTCTTAAATCCTTCCTTTCTGATTCTTTTGTGTATGGTTATCTGTTCGTGTCTGCATATTATCTTTTATACGAAGATGATCGCCTCCTTTCCTGAAATTTGCGCTATTTGGGACAGTCAGCACAAGCTGAGATAACAGCACAAATATATGGCGGTACCTGTTTGTCACAAATACCGCCACATGATTTCTACTGTCATCCTCTTTTTAGATTCAGACATTTTATTTTGATTTAAGATTTAAGCGTTTTCCTGTTTTCTTTCCCGGATCCGTTCCTATATCAGTTTCTATCTCTGATACGTTTTCTTCTGGCAGACACGCAGCTTTTCGCTCTATGCATGTTCAAACCGAATATCACTCCGGGCAGGCTATTCATTTTTCAAGGTACATGAAGGTGTTCTATGCAAACCCTTCATATAACGAAACGCTCAGAGCCTGTTTTACAGTGGTCTAATTCAATTTTTTTGAAATTTTTTTAAAATTCTTCGTTTTCCGCCTTTTTTTTCATCGTTTTTAATGCCCTGTTCAGGAGGTCATTTACACTCTGCTGTTTGATTCCCAGATAATCTGCAACATCCTGCTGGCGCATTTCCTCGAAATAAACCAGATTGAGTACCGTCTTTTGTCTCTCTGTTAACTCTTTGATCAAAGCGTTTAGAATTTCTCTGTCGATAACATCGTCAACAAAATCTTTTGAAGATTCTCTCATAATCTCCGCATCATCTGTAACATCGCTGTTAGAAAACACACCATGATTGGTGCTGATTTTGCTCTGGCTGTATGCCATACGGTCTTCAGCCTCCATCAGCAGACGGATATACCAGTTTTCATTATCAAAGAACTCTTTATTTAATTCCTTGTTATCGCCAGTTACACTCACATATTCATAGTCATCACAACTATGAAGTGGAAATACGGTTGATTGATTTCCTGCTGTATAAAGTACATATCCGTGATCATAAACAGAGATTGTTGTATCTGCATTGATCATTTCCTTTACTACAACTTTGTGTTCCTTCAAGGATTTCACGCTTGGGATTCTCTTCTCCACATCAGCAACTTTCACGATTTTTTTCAGTTCTTTTAATGTCAACATAAAGACCACCTTTCTGCCTTTCGGCTCCGGGTGGGCCATTCCATCTTTTATAAAATTCCTGCACAGACATAAAGAACTGCAGCACAAGAGGTCACGAACTCACCCGTTTTTTTTGAACGGGAGTCCGCGACTCCTTTGTAACGCATAATCTGCCTACATAAATTAGTATGTTAAATTACTAATCATTTTTGGATTTGCACTGAATGCACTCTGATTTATTCTCTGTTTGCTCTTTGCGAAACATGGAATAATCGCCCATAGCATCGTAAGGACAATGCCTTACAAATTCCTGATATTCAATTTCAGTCATCTTTGCTTCCTCCTTTGCGCCATATTCTCAAAATCTCTCTCTGCAATTATTTTTGCAGAAGAAAAATTAAGCCTCTATATAACGAAACGCTGAGAGCCTGTTTTACAGTGGGGTACGACAAAAAATTTAAAAATTTTTCAAAACACGTCAAAAAAGCCCGACAAAACAAATACTTCAACAATCTCCAAAACCAGAAAATACTTCTGATCTTGCAGTGTATCCGTAAATGTTTTGCCGGGCTCTTAGTGATTCCAGTCAGGTTCAGCTCCTTGACAAACTCTTGCTGTCTGGTGCGTTCTTGATGGTTCCTGCCAAATTCAACGCTTACTACAGACAGCTCATTCTATTCTGTTATGATCCCTGATTCATCATCTTTCGGGAATACGTCCGCATCCTGGACTTTAATTGTTCATCTCGTATATGGATCGGACGAACCGACACCATATCATCTTTTACAAATATTTCCAATGTACTGCGACATTTTTTGCACTCCACTTCTGAATCGCTTTGTGCGCTCTTTTCAATAAATGCTCCACATACAGAGCAGTGTACATGCCATTTAATAGCACCTGATCCCATATAGGCTTCCTCCTTTAAGCAATAAGATATTTCTCCATTTATTACTCAACGGACCAAAGGGAAATCAAATCCGCCTTATGAGCATCATGCCATCCATTCCGTAAGTGCCAAAGCTACACGAACAGCACGATTTCTATTCTGATCAGATCTGCTTTGTCGATCTGTGCATCCTTTTTTATCCTTTCACCAGCTACCACTCACTCTTTCCGGTATAAAAAATTCCGCTGTGATTAATTAACATGATATTTCAATAGCTTCAAATACATCACCAGTCAGATCACAGATGTCCTGGATCTGGATCTCGGTATCATCAATCCGTAAGTGGACTGATGGATCAAAAAATTCTACAGTTCCAGATAATGTATGGTACTGACCAATTAATGGATTCTTCCATGACTTTTGAAAATAAGTTGCCTGTATCTTCATTCCATATGCCAGGATCCTTAATTTCATATCCAGCTCATTTTTCTTTTCCTCAGATAAATCTCTTTTTGGTTCGTAAATGATTTCCTGTTGCCGGATCGTTTCATCCAGTCCACGAAGTGCCGCAAATGGAGCAAACTGTTTTGCCCTGCGTCCTACATCCATGGGATGTCTCCTGGAAACCGGTCTTGGTAAATATAAATACGGTTGATATGCACTTGCTAGCACTATTCGCACCTCCTCTAAGCACGGTGTCCTCCAACCTGTTCATTGCGTTCTCTATAGGTGGAACACTCCAGCAGATTGGATCCACGCATGATCGCATTCTTTCCATAACGCTGCTTTACATTCAATACTGCTTCCTGTAAATGCCGTTCTTTATCGGTCTGTTTGGGATCATCAAACAGGCTATACTGCACATAACTTTCAGGAGCAACCCTGTTCGCACACACCTCGATTCTTCGGATTCCGGTATATCTGTCCGCAATCCTGAGATATAAATCTTCCACTGCATCCATGATCTTTTTGGAACTGTTACTTCCTTTTTCAAGTTTTACGGTTCCTTTAGATGCCTCATGCTCATACCTGTGGTCGTATGCAATCCATAAGGTGATAGAACTTGTCACCAGTCCCTTTTCAAACAAATCCAGGACCAAGTTGTCTGTCATTTCCCTTACGATCACGAGTGCTTCATTAAAAGAATAATTTCGCATCAGCACCTGACCATTTGAAAGGCTGTGTTCCTCCGAATGATAGTTCTTGATGTCACTCATCCGGCATGTTTCATATCCCCATGCATGATCGATCAACAGCTCTGCATCAATCCCAAACATCTTATACAGCCAGTCTTCGGATCTTAAAGAAGCCATTGCAATATCGCCCATCGTATGGATCCCGTAACCAGCCAGTTTTTTTTCAGTCCGGGATCCAATCCTCCAGAAGTCACTTAATGGTTTATGATCCCATAGCTGCTCTCTGTAAGAGAATTCATCTAGGATTCCAATATGGTCATCCACATGCTTTGCTACGATATCCATTGCGATCTTAGCAAGATACAGATTGGTTCCCACACCAGCGGTTGCAGTGATACCTGTTTCCTCCATAACCTCCTGCATAAGCTTTACCGCCATTTCTTTTGCAGTGAGATGATAAAGCTGCAGATAGTTTGTCACATCAATAAAACACTCATCGACACTGTACACATGGATATCTTCTTTTGAGACGTACCGCAGATAGATTCCATAGATCTTTGCGGAATAATCCATATACAGCTGCATCCTTGGCATGGCTGTGATGTACTTCACACAATCCGGTATCTCATGGATCCGGCACCGGTTCTTGATGCCAAGAGACTTCATAGCCGGAGTGATTGCCAGGCAGATTGTTGACTTTGATCTGGTCGGATCTGCAACCACCAGGTTGGTTTTAAATGGATTCAGCCCACGTTCTACGCATTCTACAGAAGCATAAAAGGACTTCAGATCAATACAGATAATAGAAGTCTGATCCTGACTCACATTGCCACCTCCCATACGTCTTTCCTCTTTTTGTAACATGTATCCCATTTTGACTGTCAATGATTGTCTATCCTTCCTGTTTTCATTGAATTACAGGAAATTCATTTCACATATCCATTGACAAAAGAGGAAATATTGTGTATCTTATAGGAAAGATGTTTCCCTTATCTGTGATTCACATTATAGGAGAGATATTTCCCTTTGTCAAGATTAATTTTTAATTTTCAGGAGACACATTTCCCGTTTTGCCTTGAGGCGGCTAATGAAACTTATAAGACAAGGCTTAGAAAGAGGTATGTTTATGACATTCGGTGAAAAAGTAAGATCATTAAGAAAAGAAAAAAAGATGAGTCAGCAGGAACTGGCCAGTATGGTTGGTGTTTCATATAGGACCATTCGATCCTGGGAAGTAGAAGGACGTTTTCCAAAACAAAATGTTCTGTATCAGAAACTGGCAGATGCATTACAGTGTGACGTTTCTTATCTCATGAGTGAGAATGAAGCTTTTATCACAGAAGCATCCGAACAGTTTGGTAACCGTGGTGCCAGACAGGCTCAGCAGATTCTGGAACAGGCTGCAGCTATGTTTGCCGGTGGATCACTGACAGACGAAGATAAAATAGCTTTTATGGATGAGATCCAGAGCCTTTATCTGGATTCCAAAAGACGTGCAAAGAAATTTACACCGAAAAAATATCTGAAAAACCAAGAGGAAAAATAATAGAAGGCGGGATTATTGTACACCTAATCTGTTACCTTATAGTTACAAGGATATTTCTGCCCTTTTTATTTTTTACTTTTGAGGTGATTTATTTGAGAAACACTTACATATATACAGAAACAAAGAAATTAATCAAGAAATATGGAACCCGAGATCCATTTGAGATCATGGATCAGATGAACATTGTGGTCGGTGAAACTTCCAGATATAAGACACTGAAAGGATACTGTTTTATGAGCTGTAAGACAATCTATGTCATGATCAGCAGTTTCCTTTCAGAAGAAGAAAAGATGATCGTTGCCGCCCATGAATTAGGGCATATCATCCTGCATCGTTCCCAGCTGAAAATGGCTCCAATGCAAGATGATACCCTCTACAATATGACGGATAATACAGAATACCAGGCCAATCTGTTTGCTGCCGATCTTCTGATTGATGATGAGGAGATTGAAGATATGGTTCAGAACGAAGACCTGGATTATTTCGGACTCTGCAGCTCTTTGAATGCGACTCCGGAACTCATGAGCTTTAAACTATACAGCCTGACAAAACGAGGCCAGGCTTATCATATGCCGATGGAGATACAGAGTAATTTTCTGGCGAAATAATAGCGGATAAGATTATTCTACAATAGAAAAACTATAGATTTATCTCACTGAAAGGAGGATCATTTATGTCAAGACATCATATAGAAAAGGTAACTTGTCCTTCCTGCCATCATGAGGGAGATTTTGAGCTCTGGGACAGTATTAATACTGCACTGGATCCTGAAATGAAAGAGAAGGTACTTAATCAATCTATTTTCCTTTATACCTGCCCGAGCTGTGGAGAGACCTTTCGTTTAAACTACTCCACACTCTATCACCAGATGGAAGATCTTGTCATGATTTATCTGGTTCCTGAATCAGAAGTAAAGAAGACATATGAAATATTTTATGAAAAAAATGCTTTGGCTGATTATCGTACCGAAAAGTACTTATACCGGATTGTGACATCAGCAAATCAGCTCGTTGAAAAGATCCAGATCTTTGATGCAGGTAAAGATGACAGGGTAATGGAACTTGTTAAATTACTTGCGACAGATTCTATTCTCAAAAATGATCCCGATATAGAATTTGATGAACTGCGCTTTGCTGTCGACGACGACGGAACAAATATTCTTGTAATCATTAATAAGGGTGAGATTACTGGTGCAGTTGACATTGACAATATGTATGAATTTGCTTCTTCACACTGCAATGATTTCAAGGATCTCCGCGATGATGATGAAATAGTTATCAATAGGGAGTGGATCCTTAACAAACTTGCCGAAGCAGAAAACGAATAGTATATTTGGTGGCTACACCCCCAAGCCCCTGTAGAATAAATAACGCCAGTACTGGATATCAAAAATCCCGCACCGGCGTTATTTATTAAAATATTTTGTTTTTTAATCTTCAACACTCTCTACTGAAACTTCTTTTTTCTTCCTACTTTTACCAGAAATCATCTTGTGTCCTGTATAAATAGCCATAATCATGCAAAGCAAAGAACTTGCTGCAAAGTACTTATGGCCTTCTTTTGATCCCTTATAACCTGTATAAAAAGTTCCAAGCATTGTAATCAGTGCACCGATAGACCAATATTTATGTGATTTCATTCAGATACCTCCTGCCGTTTTTCTTAATCATATACCTTTTAAAAGATATATACAAACTGGTATTTTGAATCAATCGACAAGCAGCTCGGATCTTCCACTATAAATTCATACCTTCAGCAAATAGGATATGGCAATAAAAATATATCCGGAGATTTCTCTTCCTACTGGATGCAGTCATCCTTAAAGATTTCACCAGTAGAACAAGTTGAACTTTTGAAAAATTTATATCGAAACAACTTCAACTTTACTCCTGCTAATATTCATGCCGTCAAAAATTCCATCCATCTTACCGCCTCTGAAAATGGAGAATTTATGGAAAAACCGGAACCGGACGAGTGAACGGGCAGGATATAAATGGCTGGTTTATAGGTTTTATAGAAAGCCAAAATAATACATACTTTTTCTCCACAAATATTCAAAGCGAACAACGTGCAACTGGTAGTAAAGCATCAGATGGTGCTTTATCTACTCGTATTGATTCGTCACATAAATATAAGCATCTTCCAACGTTGCAGGAATTGACATACACTCCAATTCTGGCTGTATTTCAGAAATCACTCTTAACTGCAATCCCCCCTCAACATACTGTTTAGATGTAATACGATACTTCTGTTCCACTTCTCTTGCTTTTCTCTCATCAGGTACTTTGCAAATCCAGATTTTCCCCTGTGCTTCTTCTGTCAAATTCTTCATAGAACCCGCATACAGAAATCGACCTTTATGCATAATTGCAAGCTGATTGCAGGTGGCAGCTAAGTCTTCTACCACATGAGTTGAAAACAAAACCGTTCTGTTTTCAGAAAAATCTACTAACAAATTGCGGATGCGAATACGTTCCTCCGGATCTAAACCGGTAGTTGGCTCATCCACAATTAAAAATTCCGGTTCATTTAAAAGCGCCTGCACCAATCCTACCCGTCGCTTCATACCGCCTGATAACTGCTTCATTTTCTTCTTACGATGTTCTATAAGACTGGTCTTTTTCAAATAATAATCTATCCGCTTTCTACATTCTGCTTTCGGAACACCTGCCAGATCTCCCATATACTCCAAACACTCCTGAACCGTCAAATTAGGATACAGTTCAATTTCCTGTGGTAAATACCCTATCTTTCTTTGGATTTTTTCATAGTTTCCTTCGCTATACAAAATTCCGTCTAATGTAACCATTCCGTTTGTAGGTTTAAGCACAGTGGTCAAAACTCTCATCAAAGTTGTCTTTCCCGCTCCATTTTCTCCCAATAGTCCAAATATCCCATTTGATATATCTAAATCTGCATGGTCGATCGCTGTGACACCATTCTTAAATCTTACTGTTAAATCCTCAATATGAATACTCATAAATTTACCCTCTCTTTCTTACGATCTTCGGCAATGCCAGTAACAAAATCAGTCCGATACAAATACACAAGCCTTTCCCATACAGCCATGTAATATCGGCAGTATTTTCTATATCTCTAAAAGAATAAGAAAACAGATTCCATGCTCCAAAAAGTTTATCTCCACCTGTGGAATTTGTTGCTACCCATATCAAAAGACTGCTTCCAATTCCCATCCACATATTGCGAAAAAGCATAGACAATGTATTAGCCAATATTCCCCAAAAGAAAATAGTTACTACAATCGCCCCAAAACAGGTAATAAACTGAAGTATTTCACTTTCTGTTACTGGATGTGTAATTGGTTTCTGAAACGCAAAAAACAATCCATATCCAAGAACAGCGAGCAGCAGCAAAAAAGTTCCCTGTATCATCAGTCTCTGTATAATAGAATAAATTCTCTTTTTTATCTGATACAACCTCTGAACTTCGGAACGGTTGCTTGTAATTTCCTGCACATAAGTATCTGCACAAAAAACAGCGATCAATATTGCAAATGGTCCCTCTATGGAAAGCCCTATCTCATTTGTAAATACTACTCCACGTATCAAACTCAAAATTACAACAAAGGCGAACGCATAAACCATCTTATAAACTGGCAAAATAATCTTCATTTCCTTCTTCATTCACATCCGCCTCCTCTTCCAAATCTGCATCGTAACCAAAATAATTGCTACAGATGCTAAAATAAGAAAACTCTGATTTAAAAGTACCATTGGCGGCGGTGCCGTATCAAAAAACTGTCCTGGAAATCGAACCATAATTGCGAAAGGTCTTCCCAAATATCCGTAAACTCCTTCCACATTTCTTCCCCCCATATTGGAATACACCATATAAAGAATCAGAAGTGGCACTCCCGGAAGTGGATTTTTAAATATAAGTGCAATCAAAGCATACATACTCACAATCATTAGCATATTTGGCAGTATATAAAGTATGGTAGATATTATAAAATTTGACAGATGTATTTCAAATCCACTATCTCTTGTATAAAGAATACATAATATCCAAAACAGTAGGTTTAAAACTGCTAAAACAAATGTACAAGTAAGAAATCCAGCGCTTACTTTTCCAAGCACATATTTTCCTGCACTAATTGGTTTTGTATGGAGTAATTCATAAGTATGCCTTTTTGTATCTTGTAAAAACAAAACGGAAAACATTATCGTTGCAAAAAATCCCATATACAGACCTGTAAAATCAGCAAATTTCCTTGCGTAATAATATGAAAATGGTTTCTTTTCCATTTTCTGATCTAAATACGAATTGATTTCTTCTGCCGTCCCCTTAAAGTAAGAGGTATTTTCATATAAATACCTCGCTCCGTACCATTCATATTTTTCGTTAAGATAATCATATGCTTCTTCTAATTCCATATTCTCTATTTTTCCGATAACTTTTTGCACCTCTGCATCGGTTTCTCCATCTTCAAGCAGGGCTTGTTTTAACTGTTCATGCCATAATTCCCGGTGTTTCTTCGGATCTGCCGGTATATACCCTTCATACACTTCACCCTCATCAGAAATAGCGGGCTTATCATTGGCGATTTTCTCCCCTTCTGCAAGATAACGTGTATGCAGATAAGGACTTGTATCGCTAAAAACTCCATAAATGACCAACAAAACACCAATCCAAAATAATGGTCGCTTAAAATAGTTTTTTATCTCCCTTCTAATAATTGCAATCATACGTTTGCCTCCTTTCTTTTGTTATAGACATCATAAAATATAAATCACAACAAAAAGACAACAGCGTAAAAAAAAATCGGACTGCTCATGCAATCCGATGAAATACTGCTGTTATTACAGCTCCACTCAGTTTTTCGTTTTCTATAAGTAACTGTCCGCCATGCTTTTCACAATACAATCTACTGATATACATACCCATTCCTGAGTGTTTTAAACTATCTTTCACATTTTGCTGATAAAAAAGTTCTGTTGCCTTTTGCCTGTCTACTGTAAATCCCACTCCATCATCTTTTATTCTGATTTGTAATTCAGAACTGGTAAGAAACACTTCCATTTCCACTTTTGTCTTGGCATAACGAAAGGCATTTGACAAAAGGTTTTCTATAACCTCTAAAATCACTTCCTTATCTCCTGAAAATTTTTCTGCTGTTTCCGAACATTTTAATTCATACAGTTTTCCAAATTTTTTCTCAAACACATTCATCTCTGCCCGTATGTCTATTTCCAACTGCTTGCTTGTAATTTCTTCTGCCACCAACTCCCTTGCATCTAAACTGCTCATCTTCCGCATTGTTTCCACAAATATATCCATACGTTCAATCTGTTTTTTGCTTTCATTTACCATTTCTAAGGCTTGTTCCATATTTATCTCTTTTTTAGGGAGATATTCTGAAAGCATTTCCTGATACCCCTCCAGCACAGATAGCGGAGAACGTATATCATGCGCAATGGCAGCCCGCAAAGCCTTTTCTTCCTCAAGCATTTTCCATAACTGTTGATTATTTTCTGCAAGTTGTCCTCTCATTCGTTCAAACTCTTTGCACAATCTGCCCATTTCATCTTCATTTTCATAAGTGATATGGAAGTCTAAATTATTTCGACCAACTTGCTGTGAAGCCAGTTCTAATTCTTCAATAGGACACTTCAATTTATGCTTATAAAAAAGAAATACCGCTATAATACTCCCTGCAACAGATACGATAAGCACTGTAAATGTCTGAAGAAAATCACATATTTCCGATACATGATAATCAAATTCTTTCATTTCATAAGAATGTGGTCTCGGAACATCTGGCAAATACCTTCTACCATCCCCTTCAGCCATTTCAAAATATTCTTCCTGGTCTACATACTTCCACCAAATGTCGTTTTGTACTGTGGCTGCTATTCGCATAATTAGTGCTGAAAGATAAAAACTAATTATTAAACTAATTATCATATACAAAACAATGGTTTTCCTTAACGAAAGATTTTTTATTTTGCCCATTTATATCCCATCCCCCATACCGTTTCAATATATTCGTGTTCCGAATACATTTTCATTTTCTTGCGGATTCTGCGAATCAACTCTGTAACCACCCGGCTGTCCCCTTCTGCATCATATCCTCCAATCTTTTCATAGATTCGTTCTTTATCAAACACAATTTCAGGGTTCATAGACAAAAATTCTATAATGTCATACTCTAATTTCGTAAGATCTAAAGTTTTCTCTTTCATATGTACACATTTGCCGGCATAGTCAATTACTAAATCCCCATAAAACCGTTGTTCTGTTTTCCTATGTAAGCGTTCCTCACGTTTCAAATGGGCAATAATTCTGGCATCGAGTTCTTTCAAACTAAATGGTTTCAAAACATAATCATCTCCGCCAGACAGCAGTCCCATTACCCGATCCTGTTCTTCTACCTTTGCAGTCAAAAAGATAATCGGACAGGAAACCCTGTCTCGGATTCTTCTGCATACTTCAATCCCATCCATTCCCGGCATATTCACATCCAATAGAATAATATCAGGGTTTGCACTTATCTTTTCCATTGCTTCTATGCCATTTTCTGCAATCATTACTGTATAATTCTTCAATGTAAAGTATTGATTCAGCATTTTTAGCAATTCTCTATCATCATCAACCATTAAAATTTTATATTGCATTATATTTATGTCACTCCTGATTTCATCATACTTAATTGCTTTTATAATTCTTTTGTTTTAGTCCACTGGACCAATACTAATCTTTGACCACTCTGATATAAAGTTTCTCTGGAAATCTCCTTTGCAACCAAATGGAGTGTTGCATTTACCCCAACCGCAAATATATATCGATGCATAATTGGTTATTTTGTACCCTGAACGTCATCCATTTTCAGTTAAAATCAGAATTATGTTTCGGGGATTAGCTGTGCTGCGGATTCCCGCGGTGTACCATGTCATAGATGAGTATACATATAATCGGCAGAATAACCACCGCCGCCGTTCTCACGCAGTACATGAATAACACCTCATGTGCCGTGGTCATCCGGTGCAGCATATCTCCGTACAGCATTGCCATATACATTGCGGACACCGACACAAAAATCCCATAATGCGCAGCAGTGCCCTCCTTTATGATTCGCGCAAATTCCATTGTCACAAGAACAGAATTCACAGCGGACACCGCAATTAGCTGTAGCTTCAAAAATGCGCCAACAGACTGAAGCTTGTTTTTATCCGGAGATAGCTTTCCGTTCGCAGCCATAGCCACGATAATTCCGGTCACAAGGACAGCGTACAGATATGCAGCCACAGCTATCCCTGACATCCATCTGCTTTTCCTGCTCCTGCCCGGAGCAATATACTGCTTATGGTTCACGCCCCGGCATGCCTGCCACAATAACGCTCCAAGTATTACTGCCAGCGAAGCAACATAGATTACTCCCTGTGTCACATGGCTTTCAAGCACAAATCTACCATTCATGCCTGTAAGCGCCAGAAACAGGCTGTACAGCAGTATAACTATTCCTCCAAGGCAGTATATAATTCTTTCCCGCTTTGACTTTTCCTGAAGCTTCGCCATCCTGATGACCTCGGTTATGATATTTTCCTTACCGCATCCTGTGTCATCTGCGCTTATCTCGCCCACAACAATATCCTGAATTTTCACATCCAGAATCCCGGACAGATTTTCCAACACGCCTATATCAGGAAAGCTGTCACCGTTCTCCCAGCGCGACACCGCCTTGTTGCTCACACCAATCAAATCCCCAAGCTCACTCTGGGTATAATTTTTCTTAATTCTCGCTTCCCTTATCAGAATACCCGTTTTCTTTTTATCCATGAACATCTCCTCCTGTGTTTTGATGGCTTCATCGTAGCAGTCACCGCCCAAAAGAGCAATCCATTATAGAGAGAACCCGCTGTTTATGGGAAAATTAAGCACTATGTCAACATTAAATCCGTTCTTCTGAGCAGAAAATCTATAATATTCATATGAACTATTCCATCGCGGCTCATATCAATCTTGTCAAGCGACATTACATATTTCGGTGAAGCATCCGTTATCCTGCTGTATGCTCCAAACTCCATTCATATTTTACCTTTTTATATTTTTATGCAAGATATGTTTGCACAAATTAAGATTTTTACATTTTTGTGCAAGATACTCTTTCACATATTTTAATATTTTTGTTTTTGTGCAAGCGCATATTGCCCGCTTCTCTGGTTAAAATAGAATGCCGGAATGTACGTCCGCATACCTGTCTGTATAATTATCCGTTTACCTCTTTATTTTCACATTAGCTTTGTAGTTACAGTGCCTTCAAATCATCCACAACCACCGCGATATCTTCATTAACTCCAACCGCTTTTTCCGCTATATCCCCCGGCACATACGCCTCGCCCTTGTTAATGCACACATAAAATGCATTTTTCCAGTTGACGGCGTACCGCCGGAAGTTATATTTTATTATACCCGGTGTGTTGTAGCCGACCCCTAATTCAAGGAATAAAAGCTTCTGTCCTCTGTGATTTTCCATGAATTTCCCGTACCTGTCCGCTGCCCTGTACCAGCCGTCATCCTGCACAAACGTGTTGTCCGCACGAAGGTTCATGCTCATCGGCCTGCCGCATTTCGGGCACCTCGGAACAAGCTCCTTTGGTATTGTGAGTTTTATCCCGATATCTTGCGGCTTTACAAGAATATTCTCTGTATTTCCGTCTTTTTCCAAATCTGCATGCTGTATATTTTCAATTTTAAAGCCCTGGCTTAACACCATCTTCTTTATAGTATCTTCATTATCGTAGGTGCTGTCATGGCATGGTTTACTGCACTGGAAAAGTCCGTAATCTCCCTGCGTGTAATAAAGGCGTTCCTTGTCAAAGCCAGCCTTCTGAAAACAGTGGTCAACATTCGTTGTGAGCACAAAATAGTCCTATTCCATCCCCTCATCAAGCCACTTAGCAATATTAGAAAAGTCAATCTTAAGGTCGCCATTGTAAATATTCACCGGAACAGGCTGGTCGAATCCATATATAACCGGGTAGACATCACTCTCAAAGTAATATACCAGAATCCTCTTCTGCGTGAAATCCAGTATCCAATACTCGCGCACACCTGCTTCCATATACTTAGACAGCTTCAACGTAAAATCCCTCTTCTTCGTAGAAGGCGAAATCACCTCCACAAGGAAATCCGGCGCACCGTATATGCCAAACCTCTTAATCTTATCAGGGTCGCATACGATACCTACATCCGGCTGAACCATAGTCCTGTTATCGCAGTCTAACTGTACATCCACCGGTGCGATGAACGGTCTGCAGCTTCCGCCGTGCTCCATTATATAATTGGCAATCTGGCGGTAAATCTCCCCGCCGATGGACTGGTGCCCGAAAGTCGGAGAATACATATCGAAAAAATACCCATCAATCAGCTCAACTCTCTGCTCATCCGGCAGTGCATAATAATCATCCAGTGTATAACTGCCATTCCTCTCATACCTGCTGCCAGACTTATATGAAGAGCTTTCCCTCACCACAGGAATATCCCTGAATAACTGCTCCAGTGCAAGAATAGTATCATAGCGCGGGCTCTCCGTCTCACCCGAAAAAATCTTCTGTACTGTTCCTAACGGTACACCCGATAAATCCGCAATCTGTGCATAGGTGTATCCCATTTCCTTCTTCTTGTCTCTCATTTCCTGAATAGTCATATAAAGCACCCTCCCTTTAATGATAGTGGTTATATAATGTTGCCATTTCCCATCTATATAATAGGTGCTTTATTTCCATTTGTCAACCGAAATTTAATATATTTATTTCCATTTTGAAGAATATCTTTCCATATTTTAACCGTTTAAGGGAATATCAACGAATTTTCCTATTTATATAAAAAAGCGGAAGCACCGTTTTCGATACTTCCGCCATTAATGCTGTTTTCACTTTATTGATTACTGCTAATTACTGCTGTCCCTGCGTATTCTTTATCGTGACGCTCAACTGGTTAAACGGTATCTCGATGCCTGCCTCATCAAGTGCCAGCTTGTACTGCTCAGTAAATGCCCACTTAGTATCCCAGTATTTGTCTGCGCTGACCCACACGCGCGTCTCCAGTGTGACCTGGCTTGCGTCAAGGCTTGCCACAAATACGTTAACCGGCTTATCCCTGAGGATATTATCATTCTTATCGATAATTCCCATGAGCACCTTCTTTGCGGCGGTGATGTCCGATTCATAGCTTATGCCGACCTGGACATCGACACGGCGTATATCCATCGCACTCACATTCTTGACACTTGAATTTGCAAGAGTTCCGTTAGGAATCACAATCATCTTGTTGTCTACCGTGGCAAGCTTAGTGTAAAAAACATCAATTCCCACAACTGTACCCTCATCACCGCACGCCACAATGTAGTCTCCAACCTTGAAAGGCTTGAATATGAGTATCAGCACACCTCCCGCAAAGTTCGCAAGGCTTCCTTGAAGCGCAAGACCTACTGACAACGTAACCGTACCAAACAATGTGACAAATGTTGTCGTCGGTATTCCAATAATTGAGACAATTGCTATAAATAGCAGCACATATAAACCTACTTTTATAATTGAATATATGAATTTTACAACAATCGGTTCTATCTTTCCCTTATTAAGTGCTTTTGTTGTGAGCTTTAGAACCCACTTGATAAGCCTGCTTGCAATGAAGTACACAATCAACGCAATCAATATATTTTTTCCCAATCTGATTGCATACTCAATCACAGTATCAAGCACCTTATCCCAATGTGACACGCTTTTTGCAACCGCGTCCATAACCTGTGTTTCCAACTGTTCTCCCGGCATGTTTTTTTCCTTCCATATTTAATCTTTGATAAAATGCTATAAGAGTCAAAAGGTATTTTACCACTCATTTGATATCCTCGGTTTGCTCCGCTGTAAAATTTTACTGTTCTGCCCTGCACGGCATTTATGTAGACTTATGGGCAGAAATTTTCTTGAGAAACTTGAATTTCACGCAGTTTTCTCTGCCCTATGCCGCTCTTATGCCAACTTATGGGCAGAGGTTTTTCTTATCAAGCTTGAATTTCCTGCTGTTTTCTCTGCCCAATACCGCTCTTATGCCAACTTATGGGCAGAGGTTTTTCTTGAGAAACTTAAATTTCACGCTGTTTTCTCTGCCCAATACCGCTCTTATGCCGGCTTATGGGCAGATACTACTCTAGCGCCCAGCAGACTTAGCCTTCGCCGTGTTTTTCTTCTCTGTATCTGTTTTTGCTGTATCCGTCTTCTCGGCTTTAGAACTCCCTGACATCATTTTCTCTGTCTTTACCTCATTTTTTACTTCTTCCGGCTCCGCCTTCCCCGCTTCTGTCTCTTTTAGATTCGTTTTTCCATCTACCTTTGGTGTCTCATCACTCCTTACAGCTTTCTTTTTTCCTGCTCCGGCAGATGCTTTTTCTTTATTTTCTCTACTTTCTCTACTTTCTTTATTTTCTCTACCTTCTTTATTCTCTCTACCTTCTTTATTCTCTCTACCTTCCTTATTCTCTCTACCTTCTTTATTTTCTTTACTCTCTTTATTTCCCTTCTCTGCCGCCTCCGGCGCCTCTTCTTTCTTCAGTGTCTTCTCCTTTACAGACTCCGGCTTCGCTTTCTTCTGTGACTTTTCCTTTTCCATATCAGAAACTGTCTCAGATTTAGTTATCTGTGTATCGACAATCTCAGGAATCTCAACCTCATCCGCAGTTACGGATTCTTCCTCAACGCGCCTGAAAATACATATTCCAAGCGGCGGAATTGTGATGTATATGGAATCCTTTCGATTGTCGCACTCGCTCTCCTGCGATATCCTTATGCGCGAATTGAGTTTACCGGTTCCGCCGTACTTCTTGGCATTGCTGTTGAAAATTTCCTTATAATGTCCTGCCTTAGGCACACCTATCTTGTACTTCTCGCGTAGCACAGGAGTGAAGCTTACAACGACGAGAAGCTCATCACCATTCTTAGCCCTGCGGACATACGACACAATGCACTCGTCGGCAGAGATATTATTAATCCACTCAAAGCCTTCCGGGTTATAATCCAGCTCATAAAGGGCCTGCTCTTTCTTATACAGGGCATTCAGATCCTTCATATATCTGTGAAGCTTCTGATTCTGCTCCTTGGAAAGCTCGTCCCAGTCGACGCTCTTTTTCTCCCACCACTCGTTGTACTGTCCAAAATCCTGCCCCATAAAGAGAAGCTTCTTGCCCGGATGGGTGTACATAAAACCATAAGCTGCACGGAGGTCTGAGAATTTCTCGTCAAGCTCGTCCTCAGGCATTTTATTTATCATGGAGCACTTTCCGTGAACCACCTCATCATGTGAAATGACAAGAATAAAATCTTCGCTGTAAGCGTATATCATGCTGAAGGTGAGCTCGCCGTAACGACCTTTTCTAAAGAGAGGATCAGCGCTCATAAAATCGAGGAAATCATTCATCCAGCCCATGTTCCACTTGTAGTCAAAACCAAGTGAACCGTCCTTAATCTCACCCGTCACCATCGGCCACGCTGTAGACTCCTCCGCAATAAGCATGGAAGTCTTGTTTTTCTTTCTGTACACCGCATTGAGCTGCTTGAAAAATTCAACTGCCTCAAGATTCTCATTGCCGCCATATATATTTGCAACCCATTCACCATTCTTCTTCCCATAGTCAAGGTAGAGCATGGACGCAACCGCATCCATTCTAAGACCATCCACATGATATTCCTTTGCCCAGAAAAGTGCATTGGCTATGAGGAAGTTGCGTACCTGTGGTCTTCCATAATTATATATGTAGGTTCCCCACTCAGGGTGCTCGCCCTGCCTCGGGTCAAGATGCTCATACAGTGCTGTTCCGTCAAACCTCGCCAGTCCGAAATCATCCTTCGGGAAATGTGCCGGAACCCAGTCTAAGATAACACCTATTCCTGCGCAGTGCAGAAGGTCTACAAAGTATCTGAAATCATCCGGTGTTCCGTATCTGCTTGTCGGCGCATAATATCCGGTCACCTGATATCCCCATGAACCGTCAAACGGATGCTCCATTATCGGCATGAGTTCAATATGTGTGTAACCCATTTCCTTCACATACTTGATAATAAGCGGAGCCAGTTCACGATAATTATAGAATTCCCTTCCGTCCTCCGGCTTCATAAATGAGCCTAAATGCAACTCATATATAGACATCGGCTTATTTTTGTTAAGCTCTCTCTGCTCAAGCCAGTCGCCGTCCGTCCACACATATTTCTCAATATCATACACTATTGAAGCGTTGTTCGGACGAAGCTCACTGTAAAATGCATAAGGGTCTGCCTTAAGTCCTACCATTCCGCCCTTATATTTTAACTCATACTTGTAAATGTCAAGCGGCTTTACTCCCGGTATAAAAAGCTCATATACACCATATTTATCGATAAACTGCATCTGGTGGGTTCTTCCGTCCCAGCTGTTAAAATCACCGACAACACTCACACGCCACGCGTTAGGTGCCCACACTGCAAAATGTACTCCCTGTACACCATCCACCTCCATCGGATGTGCACCCAGAACATTGTACAGCTCATAATTGATTCCCGCCTCGAAGCGCTCAAGCTCAGACTCAAGAATCTGCACCTTAAAGCTGTATGTATCCTTTATCTGCTGTATGTTTCCGTCTCCATAATCCACTATAAGCTCGTATGCCACTCTTCTCTTGCCCGGTATGAGCAGTGCGAAGTATCCTGCCTCATCAACCTGCTCCATATCATAGGTCTTATTCTTTCCGGTAAGTACCACCTTCACACCCACAGCCCCCGGCTTAAATGTCTGAAACAGCAGACCATCCGGTGTAATATGCTGTCCTAAAATATCAAGCGGATGCTTGCATTCCGAATAAACTACGGCCTCAATCTCAGGCCAATCCATCAAATCATATAATTTCTTGTCCATGCAATCCCTCACCTTCCATTATATTCATAAAATTATTGTATCACCTTTAAATTGTCTTTGCAATTCATTTGTGCTATAATGAGCAGGGACAGAAAATAAATAAGAATTAACAGAGTTCTTTGAGCGATGGGTGCTTCTTGTCCGAAGGGCAAGAAGATGGAAAATAAAGATATTAGTAAATCGGAAGTTATAAAGGAGAATATTGATGAAACTATTTTTATGTTCGCACTTTTCAAGTGTGGGAAGTCTGATAAAAAAAGAACTTGAAAA
>ENA-UESE01000913-UESE01000913.1-human-gut-metagenome-genome-assembly--contig:-NODE-913-length-27514-cov-86.250902_pt1 | contig 27514 bp, 29 predicted proteins | sample MGYA00242995_ERZ507996 | MGnify/ENA primary metagenome ERZ507996 (study PRJEB26167, sample SAMN06115489) | human gut metagenome | host: Homo sapiens | place: China:Sichuan | collected 2015-04-15... | reverse complement strand
TTGCCGCCCCCGGTTTGAAGTTGTATACATGAACGCCCCCGCCGTAGAAAATGGCGAACGAATGGCAGGGCGAAGAGATCAGCATGTCCGTGTAGTCGACGCCGCGGACAAAACGAATGATGATTTTGGGCTGGATAACGCATTGCTCGGCCTGGTCAAACAATACGTTTCCTTCGGTGCCGAGAAAATATTTGGTTACCATGTCGCGTACCGGTTCGCCCATTACGCCGCAGAAACCGCGAATCGGAAAACCGTCCAGTGTGTAACCTTCATATTCGTTGTTTTGCGGAAAAACTTCATAACAGAAGACCTGTTCGGCGTTGACGATGTTATCGATGGCAAACTTGCCGGCTTCGTCGTAAAAACGCTGCTGGGGGTTGACTTCTTCTTCCGTCGCCTGATTTTCCCGTTTCCAGGAGCCTTCCGGTTGGCTGAAAGACTGCACGCCTTCGACGGACTGGGCAAAGCCGGCAGCCGGATAGAACAGCATCAGCCCGGTGATTAACAAAATCGGTAATTTCATGAACGGTCCTCCCAAATAATTTTCTGTAATTATAATAAATCCTCGTTTGTTTCTCAAGCGGTAAATGAAATGAGATTTACTTGTCGCTGATGCGCAAGGCTTCGATAAAGGCAGACTGCGGAATTTCCACTTTGCCGAACTGACGCATCCGGAGTTTGCCTTTCTTTTGTTTGTCAAGCAGTTTGCGTTTGCGGGTGATGTCGCCGCCGTAGCATTTGGCGGTGACGTCTTTGCGCAGGGCGGAAATGGTTTCGCGGGCGATGACGCGGCCGCCGATTGCCGCCTGGATCGGAATTTTGAACAAATGCCGGGGAATCAGGTCTTTTAAGCGTTCGCAAATCTGCCGGCCGCGGGCTTCCGCTTCCGAACGGTGGCAGAGGAAAGCCAGTGCGTCGACCGGTTCTTCGTTGATGAGAATCTGCACCTTGACCAGGTCGGATTCCTGATGGCCGACAATTTCGTAATCAAAGCTGGCGTAGCCGCTGGTGATTGATTTCAACCGGTCGTAAAAGTCGAAAACGATTTCGTTTAAGGGAATTTTGTAGACCACCATTGCCCGGCTGCCGGCATAGGTGAGTTCTTCCTGTACGCCGCGGCGGTCGTTGCAGAGTTTTAAAACCGCGCCGAGATATTCGTCGGGTACCAGAATGGTGGCGCGCACCACCGGTTCTTCGATTGAACGCACGGTCGAAAGGTCCGGCATGTCGGCCGGGTTGCAGAGGGTGAGCCGTTCGCCGTTGGTCATGTTGAGGTTATAGGCAACCGAGGGCGCGGTGGTAATAAGGTCAAGGTCAAATTCCCGTCCCAGGCGCTCCTGAATGATTTCCATGTGCAGAAGACCGAGAAAGCCGCAGCGGAAGCCGAGCCCGAGCGCGGCCGAGTTTTCGTTCTGATAGTCGATGCTGGCGTCGTTTAGTTTCAGTTTGGCGAGAGCGTCTTTTAAGTTTTCGTACTGGCTGCTGTCAACCGGGAAGATTGAACAGAAGACCACCGGGACAGACGGTTTGAAACCGGTGAGCGGCGCTTCGCAGGGCGTGCGGTTGTCGGTAATGGTATCGCCGATCCTGCAGTCGCTGACGCTTTTGATGCTTGCGGTGATGAAGCCGATTTCTCCCGGATAGAGCGCGTCAACGTCCTGCATTTTTGGGGTGAAGATGCCGACTTTGTCAATTTGATAAACGGTGCCGGCAGCTATCATGCGGATTTGCTGTTTTTTGCGGATAATGCCGTCTTTGACCCGCACCAGAATGATGACCCCGAGGTAGGAATCGTACCAGCTGTCAATCAAAAGCGCTTTCAAGGGCGCGTTTTCATCACCTGCGGGCGCCGGCAGCCGGGTTACGACCGCTTCCAGCAGGGCGGGTACGCCGAAGCCGGTTTTGCCGGAAGTTTCCACCGCGCCGGAGGCGTCGAGGCCGATGACGTCTTCAATCTGCCGTTTGACTTTTTCCGGTTCGGCCGAAGGCAGGTCGACCTTATTTAAAACAGGGATGATTTCGTGATTGTTGTCAATTGCCAAATAAACGTTTGCCAGCGTTTGCGCCTCTACCCCCTGAGTGGCGTCGACCACCAGGATCGAGCCTTCGCAGGAGGCAAGCGAGCGGCTGACTTCGTAGGAAAAGTCAACGTGGCCGGGGGTGTCCATCAGGTTGAGCTGGTAGGTTTTGCCGTCTTCCGCGGTATAGTTGAGGCGGACGGTCTGGGCTTTGATGGTAATGCCGCGTTCGCGCTCAATGTCCATGGAATCGAGCACCTGTTCCTGCATTTCGCGGCTGGAAAGGCCGCCGCAGTATTCGATCAAACGGTCGGCCAGGGTCGATTTTCCGTGGTCGATGTGGGCGATGATGGCAAAGTTGCGAATAAGATTTAAATCGTGAACCATGTCTTTCCTGTCTTGAATTATCCGTATTAATACCCATAAATAGGGCAAAAAAAAAGATTAGGCAATATAATATTGATTACGGCCGCAAAATATGCTAACAATAAATATGTATCCGGACAGGAGGTTTGAGATGAGAAAAATGATTGACGTCGATTTTGGTTCTTCCCGCTATGACGAGCTGGTAGAACTGCGTTACAAGGTCCTGCTTGAACCGCTTGGTTTGAAATTTCTGGATATGTACCGCGAAAAGGAAATGAACTATCTGCATATCGGCTGTGTGGAAAGTCTGGATGACAATCTGGTCGGCGGACTGATGCTGGTGCCGGTCAACGATGAGGAAATCCGGCTGATGCAGGTGGCGGTGGACAGTAAATATCAGCGTGAGGGCGTCGGCCGCGAGATGGTAAAATATGCCGAAAAACGCGCCAGAGAAGCGGGATATTCACGGATTGTCATGCATGCGATGCTGTCGGTCGTTCATTTTTACGAGAAACTCGGCTACCGGCAGGGAGGCGACATTTTCGAGGAAAACGGCATTACCTTTGCGCGGATGGTAAAAGACTTGTAATTTTTTAATAACGGAACTGTCCGATGGCAGAAACTTTTCAAGACCTTAAGGTCAAACTTATCGAACATTATCGGCGGGTGCAAAGTGCCGATGAACTGACGGCGGGTTTTAACCGGCTGGTTGACGGGGAGGAACTGCGGCAGCTGATCGGCGGATTGAAAAAGACTTTTCCGAAAGAGCCTGCTCTCGGTGACGAATATACCATGTATTTTGCCTATGCGATGATGCAGGCAGACCAGCGGACGGCGGAAGATTTGCTTGATTGGCGCAGACATACCAAAAAATTCATTAACAACTGTCCGCAAAACCATAATCTTGCCAACCATTTGCGCAGCGTAATTCATCATTTGCCGGAAATGGGCGGAACCACCGGGGAAACTTATAATTACGGCCTGCGGGCCTTAAATCTGCTGCCGAAAACTTATCCGCAGTATCGGGAATGCGTCAAAGCGGTGGAGAAAATGGCGCGCAGCGATTTCCGCTTTTTGCTGGACAAGGCAAAAAATGAACCGGATTATCAAAAACAGCTGAAAGCCTATGACCGTGCGTTGGCGCGGTTAACCGACATTCCTTCCGGCGAGCGCTATAAGGGGCTGGACGAGTGTATGCAGGCGATGTTCCCGGTTTATAACCGCACCGAATGGGGACGCCTGGAACTGCCGCATAAACGCCGGCTGGCCTCGAAACGGATTTTCAAGAGCCTGCCGCATGAGGCGCAGACGGCAATCCGCAATCGTAAGCATTATAACGACTGGTTAAGCCGGTGAGCTTTTTGACCGATTGATTGATGCCGGCCGAAAGGCCGGTTTTTCGTTGTGTTTGAACGTGCTTTTGCGTCTGTTAATACGTTGAAAAACAATGTTTTTTGTTTGATTTTCCCTGTAGCGGAAAAAGGTACGATAAAATGCGGCGGAAATCAAGACGAAAAAACAAGGGAAAGCGGAGAAAATTTCTATAACTATCTATCGTACAATATTTTACATCACCTGAACGAAATATATGGATAAAGGGGAAAGGTCATGAAAATATTGTATAAAACCATGGGATTGGGACTTTTGTCCGCGTGCCTGTACCTGTTGTGTGCGGCGCCGGCTTCGGCCAAGGTCTGCTTTGTCGGCGAGGAAAACTGTACCGGCGGCGGCAGTTTCGAGGATTATAAAGATCCGGGTGAGGACGGCAAACTGTGCGAGGCCGAGGGGTATATTTTGAAAAGCGAATGTGCGGGAGAAAAGCATGTTGTCGCTTATTGCCCTTACAACAGCAGCTATGTTATGTGCTGCGGCAAGGAATATATTTATGATTCCTGCACTTATCCTCATATCATGACCGGGAAATGCGGCAATAAATATTCCTGTTCCTGCGATCCGAACATTTACAAATATACGGAAGAGCAGTGTGAAAGCGACAATGCTTATCCGGCCGGGGCAAGCTGTACCCAGGTGTCTTCGGTTTCTTCCGGCGAGGGGGAAAATTTGCAGGCCAAAACGGTAAAGGAAATTTTATATTCTGCCTGTTTATGTGACCGGGGAACGTATACTCAGCCCAAAGAAAAGTGCGACAAAACGCAAAACCTGTGCAAGGACAGTTCGGGAGCGGAATATACGGACACCTGCGTGTGTGACAAAGGCAAATATAAGGTGCAGGTTGCCGATTGTGATTACGGCGGTGAGGGTAAGACCTGCGTCGAGGGCGGCGTCACTTTTGCGGAAGACTGCTGTTCGTGCGAGGCTTATCCGGTGGAATTGAGGGACGGCAAAGCGGTAAGCGGCGGAGAAAATTATGATAAGGCAACAGATTGGAATCCGTGCCCGTGTCCGACCGGTAAAAACCGGGTATTTATTACCCAGTGTGAAAAAGGCTGGCAGCCGACTCAGAAGGGTGACGGTTGTGAACGTATCCCCTGCGCGGACGCGGTAAAGCTTTACCTGTCAGAAATGACGGATAAGAATATGGGTGTTTTCAACGGCAAGAACGTTGTTACTTATAAAAAGCTGACGGAAGAAGAAAAGGCGAAACTGCCGGTAGCGGAGCAGACTTATGCCGTCGGTGCCGAGGTCGTGCTGCCGGATGCGGAGGTCGGTATTTTGCTTGATGACGTAACCATAGAAAGCAATGCCAACGCGACCGGGCTGGGAGCGTCAAAAATAACTACTCTGTGGTCCGGATTGTATTTCGGAAAGAGTGAAGGGCGGGACGGAGAAGGTGTTGTCGCTTCCTGCGAGAAAGAGGATAAACCGACGGGGAATTTTTCCGGGACGAATTTCCCGAGAAACAAAAGCGAAAGCGGGGAGTTGACTTTTGTTGACGTAAATATTGCTTTTGCCAAAGCGGTTTCGGTAAGAAGGCCGCTCAGGTTGGAGAATGCCAATCTGACCGGAAGCAATGTTGCTTTTGAAAAAGCAGTTACCTTGGCGGGGAACGAGCCGAAAGTTGTTTTCGGTGACGAAAAGAGCAGTTACACGTTTAAGTCAAAATTGACGGCCGACGGATATAACTTTGAGTATAAAGCGTTGAATTTTGCCGTCCCGATTTCTTCGGTAAGTGACGTTGCCGTAATCAACCTGCCTTCCGGCGGCGAAATGAAGGGCGGGCTGATTAGTGTGTATCCAGAATTGGGAAACACCATGAGTGCCGGAGTGTTTATCAACGGTCCGGAATCGGGAGCATCTGCCAATATTTACAGCGATGGTTACGTGGGACTAAATAGCGCTTCCATTGCTGGTAGGAAAGGCAAAGGAGCAAGTATTTCTTTGAAAGGTAATGTAAGTTGGAAACTTTACGGAGAAAAGACGTATAAACTTTCATTAACTGTAGGAAGTTCAGTTAAGACAGAGGAACAGAACGGGGTTCAGGCGCAGATTAAGCCCAAAGATAGTGTAACGTGGAGAATATGTTCTTTTGCGGAATATTATACACGTCCCGTTGATCATAGGTGGGGAACTGAGTGTAATCAACCAGCTTTGTATTGTTCTCCTAGGGCGGAAAGTAAGAAATTTCGCGATGACGATCCGGGAGAGACAGGGCAGTTAAGTAATTTTGCTTGTAAGATCAATGCAGATGGAACGGCAACGTTGCTAGATAGCTATTCTGTAGAAACAGCGAATGTAGATCAATGGTTGACTAATACGGGACGGTTGGCTGCTAAGAGCGGGTGGGCTTGCTCTGTCAATTCGCATGATGCTCCTACCGAATATTTGTCTCGTGCATGCAAGATAAAATTGTGGAATCATGATTGTCGTAATAAGAACACATGTTGGACAGAAGCTATAGAGTGTGCTCAGATGCTGACCTGCAGTTAAATTGTCCCCGCCAGTTGCCCGGATAAGTTCGGGTGATACAAATCCCCTTTAGGGCGGGGCCCTCTTAAATGCGGGGCAGGGAGGAAAGCCCGGAGTTTGAAGCTTTCCTTCCCGCGGATCCCGGATCAACGTCTGCCGTTATTCTCTTTTTCTCCCTGACGGCATCCGGTAAGCGCAAGCAGAGGGCGAGCTTGGGGATCCCGAGGAATGAAAAAGGGAGAGAAAAAGAACAGAGAAGGAAAGCAAAGAGGACAGGGAAAAAGGAAGAGAAAAAAGCGGAGAGGAGGGTGAAGAGGATAGAGAAAAAGGAAGAGAAAAAAGCGGAGAGGAGGGTGAAGAGGATAGAGAAAAAGGAAGAGAAAAAAGCGGAGAGGAGGGTGAAGAGGATAGAGAAAAAGGAAGAGAAAAAACGGAGAGGAGGGTGAAGAGGACAGGGAAAAAGGAAGAGAAAAAACGGAGAAGAAGAGCAAAGAGAGTAAGTGAGAAGATGGAGTGAAGGGGCAAGAAAAAGAAGAGAAAAAAGGAAAGGAAGAGAACGGCAGGAGAGCAGGAGAGGAAAGAAAAGGCGAAAAAGGAAAGCACAGAGAAACGGCGAAAGTTGAGCTCAAAAACAAAACCCAGAGCCGAGCCTTAGGGCGTCTGCCGGACGGAAAACGGCGAAGTTTCAAACAAAATTATTATCCGCAACTATTAAGTTTATCATTAAACAGGCCGAGAACGTCGGCATGCGGTTTGTAAAAATGCCATAAAAAAGCTTGAAAGACATAAAAAGTAAAGTTTCACATTTAAATACTTATTATATGAAAGCAAACAGATTTGTGCAAATTTTGGCAGCAGCTACCGTAATTTGCGGAGTGGTATTGATGAGTTCCTGCGAAGAAGAGCCGCTGCTTCCGGAAGTTATAGAAAGCGAAGTCTATGACAACGGCAGCGCGGAAGAAGTTACGGTAACGTCGACTTCGGACGGACAATCATTAAGTTACGAATCGTGGATGATGGTCAGAGGCGTGACAAAAGGCGCTTTTGACAACTGCGTATCGGTCACGTTAAACGCTTCAATGCCGAACGTGACGGAGGTCAGAGACGTTGCCGTCTGGGATTTCGGTACGTCCCGCATTGTTCAGACCCGGGAAGCCGGAGAAAGCAGAACCGAAGGTTTTGTGACCGTAACCGATTCTGTTTTGGTGTATACGGTGATTACGGAAGAATTTGAGTTTTCGTATCGTCTGCATTACGAAGTCGGCGTTTATGACGACGGCGTAACCCGTCAGGTAATGCCTTATCATTATTTCGGCAACATCCGTGACAACGGCGGCGTGACGGAAGCGGTGGATTCTTATGTTGACGGAGATTATGCGTATGCGCGCAGAATCTTCAGGCATTCGATTTCCGTCGAGTTCGGCGGCGAAACTTACGAGGTGAAAGCCGAAGTGACGCTGAGGCGGGCTTTGGGATCTGCCGGCGCGCCTTATATCGTCAGGAGCAAAGTGACGGAAAAATCGGTGACGGCCAAAAGCGAAGGCGACGGTTTTCTGTCGATGATTACGGTCAGGTCGCTGATGTCGACGGGAGAAGAACGGGAGGAAACTTATTCCGCGGAACTTCCCGTCGGCGGCGAATCGAACTATGCCCGTGCGTGCGAACCGGACTGTGCGTATGCGGACGTTCGTTGTCTGAATATGACGCTGGAACCGGTTTCCGAATCCTGGGAGGAATATGGCAAGCATATAATGCTGAAACGCATAAGCGAAAACTGCGTTGTTCATTATAACGCGTTTGATCTGGAGATTCCGTTTTATCGTTACGGCGCTTTGTTTGACAATGGCGTGCTGATTGAAGAAATGGCATGCTGTGAATATGACCCCGCTTCGGCATCGGTTGCGGCCGAAGACTGGAACCTTGAGAACGAAACGGCAAGTTATGAGAGCTATCGTCTGAATCTTGAAGTTTCGCTTCCGATCGGCAGTCTGACGGCGAAAGGAAAATACAGCGGCAAGTTTTATTTTTACGAATAAACGCGTTTGTCTTTTCCTGTTTTTAAAAAAACACCTTCCGTAAAGGGAAGGTGTTTTTTTGTTTGCCGGAAACTTTCGCCTTATCTTTCCAGAGGTTTGTATTTCATGGCGTGCGGGTTGCAGGCGTCTTCGCCCAGACGGCGGATTTTGTCCTTTTCGTATTCCTCGAAGTTGCCTTCAAACCATTCGACGTGGCCGTTGCCCTCGTAGGCAAGGATATGAGTGGCCAGACGGTCCAGGAACCAGCGGTCGTGCGAAGTGACCAGCACGCAGCCGGGGTAGTTCATGATGCCTTCTTCCAGCGAGCGCAGGGTATCGACGTCAAGGTCGTTGGTCGGTTCGTCGAGCAGAATGACGTTGGCGCCCTTGCGCAGCATTTTCGCCAGATGAACGCGGTTGCGTTCGCCGCCCGACAGCTGGCCTACCTTTTTCTGCTGGTCGCCGCCTTTGAAATTGAACTGGCCGACGTAGGCGCGGGACGGAAACTCTTTTTTGCCCAGGGTGATCATGTCCAGACCGTCAGAAATTTCTTCCCAGACGTTTTTGTCGGGGTTAAGCTCGTCGCGGCTTTGGTCAACGTAACCGAGGTCAACGGTGTCGCCGATGCGGATGGTGCCGGAATCCGGCTTTTCCTGCCCGGTGATCATGCGGAAGAGGGTGGTTTTGCCGGCGCCGTTGGGGCCGATGATGCCGACGATGGCGCCCTTCGGAATCTTAAACGACAGGTCGTCGATCAGGATGCGGTCACCGTAGCCTTTGGTGATGTGTTCGGCTTCAATAACCAGGTCGCCCAGCCGCTCGGTCATCGGAATATTGATGTTGGCGGTGGTAATTTTGTCTTTGGCAGCCGCCTGCAGCAGTTCGTCATAGGCGTTAATGCGGGCCTTGGATTTGGCCTGCCGGGCTTTCGGATTTTTTCTGATCCATTCCAGTTCGCTGGCCAGCGTGCGCTGACGGGCGGTTTCCTCTTTTTCTTCCTGCTCCAGGCGTTTGCGTTTCTGTTCCAGCCAGGAGGAGTAGTTGCCTTCATAAGGAATGCCCTGTCCGCGGTCGAGTTCCAGGATCCAGCCGGTAACGTTGTCGAGGAAATAGCGGTCGTGGGTGACCATTACCACCGTGCCGGCATAGCTTTGCAGATGTTTCTCCAGCCAGGCGACCGATTCGGCGTCCAAATGGTTAGTCGGTTCATCCAAAAGCAGCATGTCGGGCTTTTGCAGCAGCAGACGGCAGAGAGCAACCCGGCGTTTTTCTCCGCCCGAAAGCTTGGTAACGTCGGCGTCGGCCGGCGGACAGCGCAGGGCGTCCATCGCGATCTGGATGCCGCGTTCAAAGTCCCAGCCGTTGCAGGCGTCGATTTTTTCCTGCAGCTCGGCCTGTTCAATGATCAGGTTGTTCATTTCCTCGTCGCTCATCGGTTCGGCAAAACGGGCGGAGACTTCTTCGAATCTTTTCAGCAGGTCGCGAGTTTCGCCGAGGCCGTCCATGATGTTTTCGATCACGTTTTTGGCGGGGTCCAGTTTCGGTTCCTGTTCAAGATAGCCGACCCTGACACCGTCGGCCGCCCAGGCTTCGCCGTTAAATTCCCTGTCGACGCCGGCCATGATTTTCAGCAGGGTGGATTTGCCGGCGCCGTTAACGCCCAGCACGCCGATTTTGGCACCGGGCAAAAAGGAAAGCGTGATGCCTTTAAATAGTTCTCTGCCTCCCGGAAAAACCTTGCTTAAATTCTGCATGACGTAAACATACTGGTAAGATGCCATTTAAATATTCTCCTTATTTCTCTCTTTATTGTCGTTTGCTTTATCAGTTGTTTTTTTATTGACGCCGGATGTGTCCGATCGCGGCTTCGGCCGGTGCCGGCGGCTGGCCGTAGCCGGTTGCTTCCGCGGACGTCCCGGCGGCGGAAGAATCGTTTTCGACGGTTATTTTGCCGACCTTTACCTTTTTGCCGCGGTCATATATTTTCTGCGCGTTCATGCGGTCGTTCCTGTCCTGGTAGAGCAGGGTGGCGTCGTAGGGCTGCCGCGGGGTAAAAATTTTGCCGTCGGGCATTTTGATGCTGCCGTCGGCATACAGCGTCGCCTGATAGATCGGCTGGTCGTCAAAGCGACGGTTGATGTCGTCGCATTCAAAGAAACCGTCCGCCTGCTTGGCGAAATAGCCGTCCGCCTTGGCGTTGTTGTAGGCGTACATGGCTTTGGCCTGCATTTTGTTACTCGGCGCCTTGGTGATGAGGATGGCGCGGGCCAGCATTTCGAAAGTCTGGAATTTGGAAGCGCCGCAGGCCATGCCCTGGCCGGCAATGTAGCCGAGCGTTTTGACCTCGTCGATATATCCCACGGTCTGCGCGCGTGCCGGGACGGAAAGCAGCAGGGCGGCGGTTATGATTAAAAACGTTTTTTTCATCATGGCTCCTTGGTTTGAATCTTTAAGCCGATTATAGGGGAAATATTTTGCAATGCAAAAATAATCTTCGGTTTTTACCACATTTTACCAAAAATATGGTTGACAAAAGCCGAGTTTTAGCATAAGTTGCAGCAAAACATCTGATATGAGGAATGTGTTATGAAACTGTATAGTTCTTTAAAAACCAAGAAAAACCGCGATAAGGACTGCAAAATCGTTCGTCGTAAAGGCCGGATTTTCGTTATTAACAAGAAGAACCCGAAGTTCAAGGCTTGTCAGGGTTAATCAATTGATGCCTTTCAAATCGGCTCCGCGGAAGCGGAGCTTTTTTTGTGCCGGAAGTTCTTGCGTTAAAATGAAGAGAATCGGACGGCTTAAAGAAGCGGAACGATTTATCCGGCAGGCATAAACTTCCACCGGCTAACGCCAGTGGTATTAAGCATTCCGAACCTCAAACGCGCAGCCCGAAGCTACGCAAGCTTTACGGCTGGGCTGGTATGTCTATCTACCTGCTTACGCAGACGTTCGAATCATAATAAAACAGACGCCGAAGCGTCTGTTTTGCAAAATTGCACATCCGGCTGCGGTTACGGCAGGAGCGGCGACCAGGCCGGATCCGAAGCGTCGGCCGGGGTGACGATCATCCGTTCGTTGTAGCCGGTGAGGTCGATGGTGTAGAGTTTGACCGGCGCGTTGCTGCGCGAAGTGCCTTTGTCCTGGCGGAAGTACATCAGCACCCGGCCGTTGGGCGCCCAAACCGGCGCTTCCACCAGATAGCCGCTGGTGATCAGACGTTCGCCGCTGCCGTCCGGGTACATGACGCCGATATAAAACTGTCCGCCGGCCATTTTGGTGAAGGCGATGTAGTCGCCGCGCGGCGACCATACCGGCGTGGCATAGCGGCCGTTGCCGTAACTGATGCGGCGGACGTTGCCGCCGTCGGCGTCCATGACGTAAAGCTGCTGGTTGCCGCCGCGGTCGGAGTTAAACACGATCTGTTTGCCGTCCGGCGAGTAGCTGGGCGAAGTGTTGATCGAAGTGCCGGAAGTGAGCTGTACGCTTTTGCCGGTTTTCAAATCCAGTTCGTAAATGTCGGTGGTGCTGCCTTTGGCGTAGCTCAAAAGCAGTTTGGAACTGTCGGGCGAAAAGACGGGGGCAAAAGTCATGCCCTTAAATTCGCCGACCAGTTTCTGCTCGCCGGTTTCGATGTCGAGCATATAGACTTTCGGCGTGGCGCCGGCATAGGACAGATAGGTGATTTTTTGCAGGTTGGGCGAAAAACGCGGGGTGAGGGCCATGGAGGCGCCGTTGGTCAGAAACTTGTGATTTTCGCCGTCCTGATCCATGATCGCCAGCCGTTTGATGCGGCGGGTGGCAGGGCCGCTTTCGGAAATGTAAACAATACGGGTGTCAAAATAGCCTTTTTCCCCGGTCAGGCGTTCGTAAACGGCATCGGCAATCACGTGCGCTACCCGCCGCCAGTTGTCTTTAGTGGTGGTAAACGACTGGCCTTTCATTTGTTCTTCGGAATAAACGTCCCACAGACGGAATTCTACCCGCAGGTTGGCGGCGTCGATTTCGGAAATGGCGCTCTGGATGAGCGCGGCGGCGTTAAGGGCTTTCCAGTCGGTAAAGCGCGGCAGTTCGTCAATCGAGGTGAAAGTCTGGATATAGCTGTCTTCCGGAATAATGCGGAAAAGGCCGGAACGTTCCAGGTCGGCGATCACGACTTCGCGAATCCGTTCGCCGTAGGAAGCGGCCTCGCCGCTGCCCGACATTTGCGGAAAAGCGATCGGCATCGGCTCGCGCATGGCACCGTTAACGTCAATTTTCAACTCGGCGCGAACGGGGGAAATCAGGAATCCGAGCGCCAAGGCAGCGTAATATATGATTTTCATTTTAACACCTTGGGATTTTAAAATTTTACTTATGATATAACATATGTTAACATCGTTAAAATTTCATTAGCGGACAAAAAAAATTATGAGGACGGAAAAATGGAAATTGCGGATTTTAAAGCGAAACTGCCGGCCAAAAAAGCGCTGATCGGCTTTGATTACGGCAGCCGCCGGCTGGGGGTGGCGGTGTCCGACCTCTCACTGACGATTGCCTCTTCCTATACCATTGTCTATCGCCGGGACTGGACAAAAGACGAGGCGGCCCTGCGCCGGATTATTGAAGAGAAGGAAGCGGGCGGCATGGTGTTCGGCTTGCCGCTGCAAATGAACGGCGAGGAAGGGGAAATTGCTGCCGAAGTCCGCGCCTTTGCCGCCAAAATGGAAAGAACGTTTGCTTTGCCGGTCGCTTTTTGGGACGAACGGCTTTCGTCTTCGGCCATGGAAAGCTTCCTGATCAAAGAGGTTGATCTGTCGCGCGCAAAACGCAAAAAAGTGTTGGACGCTTCGGCTGCGGCCTATATCCTGCAAGGCTTTCTTGATGCTTTGAAAAGAGTTTGATTTTTTGTTTTAACGTATTGATTTAAGTATGGAAATGTTCCTTTTTGCCTGTAGCGGAAAAAGGTACGTTAAAATGCGGCAAAAATCAAGACGAAAAAACAAGGGAAAGCGGGGAAAAATGATATAACTATCTATCGTACAATATTTTACATCACCTGAACGAAATATATGGATAAAGGGGAAAGGTCATGAAAATATTGTATAAAACCATGGGATTGGGGCTTTTGTCCGCGTGCCTGTGCCTGTTGTGTGCGGCGCCGGCTTCGGCCAAAGTCTGTTTCGTCGGCGAGGAAAACTGTACCGGCGGCGGCAGTTTTGATGAATATGAAAAGCCGGATGGAAAAGGGGCACTGTGTACACAAGACGGTTTTGATACCAAAGTTTCGGATTGTAAGAATGATCCTGACAGACAAATTACCGCTTACTGCCCTTATAACAATGAATATGTGAAATGCTGCAGCAAAGAATATGTGTATGATGCCCCGTGCGTTTATCCGTTGGTGACAAAAGGAAGATGCGGCAACAAATATAAATGCGAGTGCGATTCTTCACAGTACAAATATACCGACAACGAATGCAAAACGACCAAAGGGTCGGCCGGAGAGGGATATGAAAACTCATACGGTTCGGGGTCTTTTTGCACGCAGCAGCGCTATGATACGGACAGTCACGGTATTGTTTCGGAGATAAGATATTCTTCCTGCCAATGCGACCGGGGAATTTATCCGAAGTTCGGCAGCATGTTCCCGAAAGATCCGAGCGTGGAAAGCGACTGTGATTTCAATGCCGAAAAGCAGGGTCCCTGTTCGACCAAATATGCCAACAGCAACAAGACGGAAACTTATTATAAGTTCTGCCGCTGCAATACGGCCGATTATCCGAAGACGGATGCCGGCTGTTATCCTTTGACCGGTGACGCTTCGGAAGGAAGCTGCTTTGACACGATTATGCATTATACGGATTGCGCAAGCTGCGCCGGTTATGATGCGCGCAATCTTGATCACGTGCCTTACAGCCCCGGTTCCAAAGCTGTCCAGTGCCAAAAGGATGACGAAGGCAATCTGCTTAACGAAGACTGCGATTACGAAGTTTGTCCGTATGATCAGACCGGCAACACTTACTTTAAAATCAGAAAGTGCAACGAGCCCGGGTATGAGCCGAATTCCAATCATTCCGCCTGCGTGCCGATCAGCTGTTCAAAAGCCGTGCAACAGTTCCTTGCCGAGGACGGAAATGAAGAATATGGTCGTTTTGACGGCAAGAATCTGCTGGATGCCAACGGTAATGTAACAAAAAAAGCAAAATACGGTATTGTTGCCGGGTATGTTACTCTGACTTCTTCCAAATCCTGTTCAACGCCGGTTACAACTTACAAATATGTTTGTACCTCAGGCTATTGTGCACAAAACTTCAATTCATTGTGTCAGCGTTATGATGAAGGCGGACGTAACTGCAATTTAAACGTGGGAATATATGATCCATGGAATCCGCGGCCGACAATATCTTATTTCTGCTGCACGGCAACACGTAAAGTTGCGACCGGAACGGTTTATCCCAATCAGGGCGAACTTGGCTGCAGCAGTGCGACCACCTATTATTCACCAGCTCACCTTGTTTATCTTGAAGGCTCGTCTTCCTCTGATGGTGTCAAGGCTATGAATGTAGCTTGTACCGGCGGTGCGTCAATCCGCTCCTACAGCGCCCTTAACGGAAAGACAAACAAAGTTAAAACTTACGGTATTGACTGGACGTTGAGCGGCAATGTCGAAAAACCGTTGGAAATACATAATGGTAAAGTTTACTTTTCTAGCGCCAACATAAAAGCCGCCATGAAACTGGTAAGAGACAACGGTGCGCCGAATGTCGGCAATGCGAAAGCAACCGGTAGCAACAATATTACTTCTGAGTTTATCTCCGAAGGTTATGATTATGATATGTCGACGTTTCAGGTTGATAATCAGGGCTTTGATAAAAAAGTGCTGATCAAACAGGGAAGCAAGTCGTCAAGGATTGCGTTTAAGGCTTCAGCTCTCAAAGTCAAAGGAATGATGGCATTTTATGATTCGGAAATTGATGTCAACAATGGTTATATCGGCGTCCATACGTGGGATACCGGGCATGAAAATGATTGTGGTTCCTGGGGGTGTGGCATTACTACAGGATCCAACATTACCCTCTATCGTAGCAAATATAATCTCTATAACGCAAGCACACGCTATCTCTATATGGGAAACAAATGTTTCCTGGGGTATGGAGATAAATCCATGGGATCGGAGATAACGGTTCGCGAAAACGGAAATGACCGTACGGCCTACCAAATCGTTCACAGATATTATCATCAGAGAAGGAAGAATAGCTGTGGTGACCATGGAATGAATTATCTAGATGCAAACGGCAATGTTGCTTGGACTAATTTGTGTTGGATTGACGGTTTTGCCGAAAAAAGATGTAAAACACAGAAGATCAATACGGGAGTTTGCGAGTTTTCGAGCTTGGCAGAACATAATCTGAAGAATTATTCTATGGGTGATGATACGGATTATGAAAGAGACGGATGTAAGGCTTGCCGTGGCGGTGTTGGTGAATATGATCTGGTCGATCTGTGGGTATATAGATACTGATACCGTTGTTCTTGCCCATAATTATTTTGTCCCCGCCCGTTGCCCGGTTGAGTTCGGGTGATGCAAATCCCCTTTAGGGCGGGGCCCTCCATCCGGCAAAAGGGGAGAAGATTGCGGCAGTGCCGCGTCTTTTCCCCTTTGTCCCGGGCGGATCGTTTCGGAAGAGGATGGTTCGGCGCCGTTTTGTTCCGATACGATCAAGTCTTTTGCAACAAATTATTTTTTCTATGTCTTATGCGTTATTATTGACAACCGGCGCATTTCGTGCGGGCGGTTCAAGGCAAAATTTGCGGCAAAAAGAGTAACGGGAAATTTTTGTTAAACCCTTTAAATAATTTCTGATATGAAAACAAACAAATTTTGGCTTGTTGTCGCACTGGGTGCGGCTCTTGCCGTCTGCGGACTGACTTCCTGCGAGAAGGATAACTATGAATTGCCGGAAGTGATCGAAAGCGAAGTTTCCGAGCGCGGTATTGATGAAACGGTAACGGAAACGGTTAATGAAGAAGGCGGCGTCAGCCTCAGTTACAAAACCTGGATTCAGGTTCAGGGACAGACCCGCGCGAGCTTCGACAACCGGGTTGAGGCAACGCTGAGAGGCAAGCTGGCGGATTTCAGCCGGGAAATTGAAGTTGCGAACTGGCATTTCGGCGACAAGCCGGAAACTTCCGTAACCAAGAGAGCCGGCGAAAGCCGCAAAGACGGGTTCGTGACGATTACGGATTCCCTTCTGGTTTATACCGTGAAGTATGAGAACTTTGAACTGGCGTTTGAACTTCCTTTCGAAGTGGCGGTTTATGACGACGGTTTTACCCGCCAGGTGATGCCCTATTACTATTATTCCAACCTGCAGGACCGGGGCGGAAAAATAGAAAATATGGATTCCGGCGAGGATGAAGGCTTTGCCTATGCGCAAAAACGCTACACTCATACGATTGCCGTCGATTTTAACGGCAAAACCTATGAGGTGACGGCAGACGTGCTTTTGCGGCGAAAGCTGGGACCGGCCGACGAACCTTACATCGTAAACAGCTCTCTTCTTTCTTACGGTATCAGTCCGGATGAAACGGGAGATGCGCTTTCGATGCTGGTCGTAAAGCAGAAGTGGTCAACCGGCGAAGAAGTCGACCGCAACTATGTCATCAATCTCGGGGCGGTTATCCATTCGGAAGTGCTGCACTGGGTTGAGATCGGCGCTTACGGCGGTGATCTGGCCATTGTTTCGGCCAAACTCAATGAAGGCGCCAAATCGCCGCGGACGACGGAAGAAAAGTTCCTTTCGTCGTTTATGGTCGAGCAGGACTATGTGGTGAAATACAACTATTTTACCATAACGGTTCAAGTTGCCCACGATGAGGCGGTTTACGACGACGGCGTTTCGGAATTCGACTTTCCGTGCTATGATTTTGAAAAGCTGGAAAACAGCTTCAGCTTTGAAAAGGGCAATGCCGGAGAAGACGAAAACGGCGCCTATCAGTGGTACACGCTTCGCCATACGGTGAAAGCTTCGCTTGCCGACGGCGGCATAAGCAAAGAAGGAACCGTCAGGATGAACGTAATGTCAAGGCCGTAGCCTTGCACCGTATTGACAGGAAAAACCCCGGAGAAATCCGGGGTTTTTTGGTAATTTGTCTTTTCCTTTCGGGGCTTCGTTTTTTCTGTCAGGGGGCGTTTCTGTCGGGGCGGATTTTATTTTTCGTTTAATCCCTTAATGACGCTGTAAACGACTCTGAGTTTTTCTTCGCTCATGCTTTTCAGGGCGTCGGTGATCAGAAAAAAGGTCGGAGACAGGCTGAGCGTTTCGTCTTCTTCGCTACCGGCGTTTCCGGAAGCGTTTTCTGCGTCTTCGGGCAAGTCGGGGTAGTTTTCCTTAAGCGCTTTCGGCAAGTCGAAGTTAATGCTGACGGACATCTCCATCAGTGTGCTTAAAGTCGGATTTTGTTTTAATTGCTCAATATTGGAAATGGAACTGTCGCTTAATCCGGTGTCTTTTGACAATTGATATCTGGTAATTCTTCGATTTATTCTGGCCTGCTTCAAGGCAAGAATAATTTTGTTGACCCGGTTTTGGTTTTGTCTTTTGTTTGTCAGCATGTGTGGTCCAGTCAATTATTAAATGCTGTTGTTGATTTTGATTCCATATTATTTATCAGACAAATAACATTTTTTTGCTGCATCGGCAAGTGTTTTATAGACCGGTTTAAATTGAATGAAAAGCCATGCTATAAAAAATATGAAATATACCGGTAACGTGTTTTATTTAAATTTATTTTATGTTCAATCCTTTAATGACGCTGTAAACGACTCTGAGCTTTTCTTCACTCATGCTTTTCAGGGCGTCGGTGATCAGAAAAAAGGTCGGAGACAGGCCGAGCGTTTCATCTTCTTCGCCACCGGTGTTTCCGGAAGCGTTTTCTGCGTCTTCGGGCAAGTCGGGGTAGTTTTCCTTAAGCGCTTTCGGCAAGTCGAAGTTAATACTGACAGACATTTCCATCAGCGTGCTTAAAGTCGGATTTTGTTTTAAGTCCTCAATTTTTGCGATTGAACTTTCACTTAACCCTGTAGCCTGAGCCAGTTTGTATCTGCTGACGTTTTTTCTTATTCTTTCTTTTTTGAAGGCGAGAACAACCTGATTTACTCTGCTCTGATTTTTTCTTTTATTGATTAACATGCTTAATCCAAATCCATGACTTTAATTGTTGATCTTAAATATAAAATAACTTGACAGTATATAATACATCTATATAATCATAAATATATTTGAAGATTGCTTCTTAAAAATACTATTGATTTTTTAAGAAAGCATATTTCAAATAGTGATATTATTCAAAGCAATACCTGCAGGAACAGGTATCGGAGGGCTAGAGGTAGCCCGGACGAATTCGCGTTCGTCTGATTTTTACACTAGCAGCATATTGATATAAATGCTGTAACTCGGCTATTGACTCTTTGATCGATAACTGAGATTATATCCCCGGTCTCGACTATCGGCCGGGGAGCCCTCTGGGCTTGCCCAAGAGGGTGCCATTTCACGAGTAATGGTAACGCGAACTCCCCGGTCACCTTTTCCGCCCCCGTTTTTCAATTTTCATTTTTTTTAAGAGGGCTGACATGGTTAACAAATCATTCGACAAAAACGCGCGACGGCAAACGGAAACTGAAGACGAAGACGACGATCTCGGCGAACCGATCAGAAACGCCAAAGAACTGGAAATGTTCATTGCCGCGCAGAGCAAAGAAACGCAGCGGGCAATCCATAAATTCGTCGCTTTTCTTCTGCGTTATACGGGCTTGCGGCAGATGAAAGAGCAGGCGAAAGAAAACCGCCAAAGCACCAAAGGCAAACTGCCGCGGATAAACTGAAAAACCCGGAACCGTCGGTACGGCAACACAAAACCGCATGACAGGGACGAAACAACTTGAATGACCGGGGAAAACGATCATCTTTCACATGTTTTCATTTTCTGCCTGGAACAAGAAAAAAGCGCAAAAACAACCGGTGCGGAAAAGAGGGGAAAACATGGAAAAAGAGAGCAGGATACTGAAAATAAAAAAAGAAGGATGAAAAAAACACGGAACAACCGCAGCCGGGAATAGAAGGAAGGGGAATAGAAAGAAAATGAAGAAAAAGTGCCGGACAGCCGATATGAAGGGGTAATGCATCGAAAAGCGAAGGCAGCAACAACCGGCGCGGAAAATAAGAAGAAAAGTCAAGGAAAGAGCGTAAGATACGGAAAATAAAAAAGAAGGATGAAAAAACACGGAACAACCGCAGCCGGACAGCCGCGGCGGGGAACAGAGGAAAATAAAGAAGAAAACGAGGTGACAACCAATATACAACGACGGAAGGGGCAATGCATCGAAAAACGAAGGCAGCAACAACCGGTGCGGAAAAGAGGGGAAAACATGGAAAAAGAGAGCAGGATACTGAAAATAAAAAAGAAGGATGAAAAAAACACGGAACAACCGCAGCGGGGAATAGAAGGAAGGGGAATAGAGGGAAAATGAAGAAAAGCGCCGGACAGCCGCGGCGGGGAACAGAGGAAAATAAAGAAGAAAACGAGGTGACAACCAATATACAACGACGGAAGGGGCAATGCATCGAAAAGCGAAGGCAGCAACAACCGGTGCGGAAAAGAGGGGAAAACATGGAAACAAGTTCAATGTCAAAAAACACCCCGTAAAACCCCGAAGCGCTTTATCTTCGGGGTTAAAAAATCGGCTCGGGTTATTCGATGGTATGGCTTTTATCGAATCCAGCATACGGCGTTTGCCGGATTTTTTCGTCGCTGCGCGTTTCCCGGCTTTCTGTTGCCGGGGTTTGTTCTTTGCCGGCGGTTTTTGCCGTTTCCAGGTTGCCGCGCATTCTGTCGAAAGAGGAATTTACCCGCCCTTGCGGTTGCAGCCGCTGATAACCGCTTGCTTCCAGCCGTTTGTGAAATTCCGCCTGAAATTTTTTGACGTCTTTGACAGAAACGGCGGCTTTGGTTGCTGCATAGCAGGAATTCAGCAGGCTTTGAAACTGCGGATTGTCCAACAGTTCCTTTTGTTTCAGAGCCTGCGTGGTGATGGCTTCCAGCTCGTCTTGGTCGCCTTTGGCAATAGCCCGGTTTGCGGCATTATACAGGGTGTTCTGACGGACGGATTCCGCTTCCTGTTCGGGTTTGTAGGCATGTCCGAGGCCGATCGTTTCTCCCAGTTTAAAACCGTTTACATAGACGTTGATATAAGCGGTTTTGCGTGATTCTCTGGAAAAAGCGCGGGTGATCGGTTTGCCGCCGCGGCTGCACAATCTGTCTTTGTAATCAATGCTGCCGTCGGCATTGATTTTGGTTTGGTAACTAAAATCATCGGAAAAAGTGCTGATGATCTTGCTGCCGTCGGGATAATGGTCGGTCGTGCCGGTCTGTTTGCCGTTTTCAAAAGAGTCGACGGTGCGGCGGCCGTCGGGATGATAGGTTGTCCTTTCCGTTTTTTTACCCTTGGCGAAGGCCGTAACGGTTTTTTCTCCGTCGGCGCGCGTTGTCGTCTGTTCGGTCAAAACGCCGTCGGAATACAGGCTGAAAGTCTGCCCGCCGTCAACGAGATAATCGGTTTTTTCGCTGATTTGGCCTTTGCTGTAGCGGGATACGGAAAGCTGCGAGCCGTCTTCCCGGTATTCTGCCACCTCTTTGACCGAAAAGTCGGGAAAATAGTCGGTGACGGTGGTAATGCCTTTTTCGCTTGTGGTTTTGTCCGCTTTCGGCTTCATTCCGAGAAGTTTTCTCAATTTATTATACGCCATGCCCGTATCCTTTTGTTGTTGTATAAAAATATTGTGACAGTTTTTTTGTCAAAAGTCAATTTTTTTTTCGCAAAAAAGAGCCCGGAAGTTTTTCCGGGCTCTCGGGAAGACGTGTTTACGGCCTTATTCTTCTTCACCGACATACATGCCGACGGCGCGGGCCGCTTTGACATAATCGCTGTTGACGTCAAGCAGGGTGGTGCCTTCCCTGACCACTTCGTCAATGTCAAAATCGCCGATTTTGCTGTTTTTCCAAACCACCATACGGTTGGTTTTGCCTTCTTCCAGCAGTTCGACGGCTTTGGCACCGAACATGGTGGCCAGGATGCGGTCGGTCGGCGACGGATCGCCCGAACGCTGAGTGTGGCCGAGAGTAGTGACGCGGGTCTGGAAGACTTTGCAGCGCTTGTTGATCTCCGCGCTCAGATATTGGCCGATACCGCCGTAAACGGTTTCGCCGATTTTGTTGGTGGCGGCGGCGACATGTTGTCCGTCTTCGCGTTTGACGCCTTCGGAAACGACGATCAGCGCGTGGTTGCGGCCGTTGTTTTTGATCGTTTCCAGCTTTTCGATAATCGAATCGATTTTATAGGGAATTTCCGGCACCAGGCAAACATCGGCAAAACCGGCAAGGGCGGCATGCATGGCCAGGTGGCCGGCGTCGCGACCCATCACTTCGAGGATGAGGGCGCGGTTGTGGGAACGGGCGGTCAGCTCAAGCGAATCAAGCGCGCCGGTGCAAACCTGGCAGGCGGTGGCGAAGCCGACCGAAGCGTCGGTAATCGGCGTGTCGTTGTCAATTGTCTTCGGAATGCCGACCATTTTGATGCCGGCCATGTGGCAGTAGTTGCTGACAATGTTCATGCTGCCGTCGCCGCCGACGACAACCAGAGCGTCAAGCCCCAGTTCGCGGGCGCCTTCGCCGAATTTCTGCGAAAGGGTTTCCATGGATTCGAGCTTAACCCCGCTGTTGAGCGAACCGAGGTAGGAACCGCTCAGGCGCGGCCACGGCGTATCGGAAAAACCGGCTTCGGTCAGCACTTCGTATTCAAGCGGGCGGTTGGTGAGCCCGTCGGTGCCGAATTTGATGCCGTAAACTTCCCAGCCTTTGAGCGTGGCGGCGTTAACGACCGAACGGATGACGGCGTTCAAGCCGGCACAGTCACCGCCGCTGGTTAAAATACCGATTCTTTTGATCTTATTCATGCAAAACTCCTGTTTCAAATAAATATTGGTTGCTTTTTTAGCATAAATGTGCTACATTTCAACACAAATTTACAAAATGTTGTTTGTAAAAATTTTTTAATCGGACTTTTTATTTACAAAATTCAGGGATTAATCTTAAAATGGTTAAAAATGACAATTTGAGCAAACTGACCCATCAGCTGTGTGAACTGCGGCTGGAGGAAAGACGGGTTCGTTCCGATATCCGCCATCTGGTCGCCCGCAACGCCACCATTGACTTTGCCAAGGCCAAGCAGCTCAACATCATGCGCAACGGGGTAAAAAAGAAAATCGAGTCGATCGAAGCCAAGATCATGCCCAACATCATCGCCTGATTTTGCTTTGCCGGTTTAAAAAACGGTTGCAATTGCCGTTTAGATATGGTAAGAAACACTCAATTTTTGAGAGATAACCAAATAATAGTTTGAAATGAGGTGATTTAAGTGGTTCAAGTTACTGTTATCGGTAATGACGTCGGTCAGTCTTTGAAAGTTCTGAAGAAGAAAATGCAGCGCGAAGGCATCTTCCGCGAAATGAAGCTGCGCCGCCATCACGAAAAGAACTCTGAGAAAAAAGCCCGCCGTCAGGCCGAGGCAATCAGACGTTCCCGCAAGCAACTTCGCAAACGCTTGGATACCGAAGGATTCTAGTTGGTCCGAAAGTGTTTTGAAAAACGCCGTCCTTAACAGAACGGCGTTTTTTGGTATAGTGAAAACCCCGGCCGGATCCGGCCGGGCAATATCTTTTTGGTGTTAAGGACATGTTCTGTCCGTTCCGACGGAAGGAAAAGACGAAAGATTCACTTAGTGTAAAATCGGAAAATGCCGTTTTAAAGAGCGGCTTTTTTATATATTGAAATGATACTTCGTCCGCCCCGGAGGAAAAAGCCAAAAGCTCACCCGGCGTGAAAGAAGCAAAAAACAAACGAATAGATATTCCCCAGTAAACCGGAGGTTTTATAACAGCTACAAACCTTACGGTTTGACCACGCTCGTTGGCGTAAAGCGGTGTCTAACGACGCTTTAGCATTCAACCCCCATTAAAATGGGGGGATGCTAAGGCAACTAATAAAAAAACTCCCGCTTTCGGGGAGTTTTTTTAATTTATAAATATATCCTTATTCGCAGGCGTACATGCCTTCGCAGGAACGACGGCTGGGTTTTAAGCCGCGGCTCAGGCAATATTCTTTGGAATGGCTGTATTCCCTGTCGCAGCATCCCTTGAACATCCGCGTATTGTGCGGACAGGGACGGACGGCTACCTTGTCGCCGCAGGAACTTCTGGTTTTCGTATAACCGGCCGAAATGCAGCGGCTGCGGTTCCTTTCGCTGCTCGAAACCTTGGGAAGCTTGCCCTGAATGGTGTTTTGCGGCACATCGGTAATAAAACGAACGCCGGCCCGGGCGGTCAACGCACTGCCGATCAAGGCCAAAACCAGCAGAAATGTCCATAGTTTGCGCATCAAAATTCTCCTTACAAAACTTAACTTATTATACCGCGTAATGAAAATTTTTGCAACAGAATAAAAATAGCTTGACTAATAGACAAAAAACGGCGACCATAGAAGCATAATTTATTATTCCATAACCTATTAATTTTTCAATTATGAAACAGACGCTCAATGGGCAGATTGCGTTGACCAAGTACCACAGTCTGCGAGAGTTCAAGGAACGTTTGAGAGACGGGAAGTTGATGATAAAGGCTCAGAATGAGCTTCTCTTTTTACGTGACACTTTCAAGTTTGAGTATTATGTGAAAAGATATCAGCTGGATCCCGAAGCGGAAAGAAGACTGATACGGAGCGGCCGCAAGGATCTGTTCTGTATTTACTTCAAATTCCGCCGCTGTCACCGTTCCACGGAGTCTCTTTTGATACACTATCCCGAGGCTTTGTCCATTTACGCCAAGTACCATTCTCTCGGAGAAAGCGCGCAGATGGAAATGGTGAAGCAGAAAAAGCTGCAAACGGCCATGAAGTACATCAAAAGACGCGAGTTGTGCGCAAAAGCGCTGGCGTTTTTCCGCGAACATGCCGAAAAACCGCTGGTTGTCTTCTATGATCGGGCATATGGTGTTTGATGTCTGATACCTGATACAAAAAAAGGAACGTTTGCCGGCGTTCCTTTTTTTGTGTCAGAATAACGGCGGCCGTTTCAGTCCCGGCTTCTGTCAATGCAGATAACGGAAGGGGCTTCGGCGTTCGGCCGCGTTGTTTGAAAGCCGAATTTGCTTTTATAACGAATCAGTCCGAAGCCTGAAGAAACATACCCCGAGCCGTCGCGACGGGCATAGTAGGGAATAGAACCTTTGTCGGCAAACATGCGGATGTACCCGCCTTTGCCGTCGGCCGTTTCGTCTGCCAGCCAAACGTAAAGATGATCATATGACGAAGGCAGGCCGATTTGTTCAAGCAGCCGGTCGTCGCGCGGACCGTAAAGGGCATCCTTTCCCCGATCGTCGCCGTAAAGCAGCACCGCCAGCTTTTTGGCTTCTTTGCCGGTCGGCAGGTTTTGCAGCCCGCCGCATGCCTTGGCAGCGCCGGCCAGATAATCCCGTCCGCCGGAAAGGCAGTGTTTCAGTCCCCAGCTTTCTTTGTTGCGCATGCATTCCTGACGGTCTGCGGGAGAAACGGCAAACAGAACTTTTCTGATGCGAACGCCGCCGATATTAACGACAGGATCGGCCGCCGCAGCCGGACAGACGGCCGGAAACAAGGCCGCGGAAACAAACAACAGGAATATGAAAAATCTTTTCATGAACCTCTCACTGAAAATCAGAAAATACCATATTTTATACCGGCTGTTCCGTTAAAAGCAAGCCTGAAAACGGAGCTGCCGACGGTTACACGTTTCTCCCGCCGCGGCTGTTGCTGCCTTCGTTTTTCGATGCATTGCCCCTTCATATCGGCTGTCCGGCGCTTTTTCTTCATTTTCCCTCTATTCCCCTTCCTTCTGTTCCCGGCTGTGGTTGTTCCGTGCTTTTTTTCACCCTTCTTTTTTATTTACCGCGCCTTACGTTCTTTTCCCGCCTTTTCTCCTTATTTACCGCACCGGTTGTTTTGCGCTTTTTTCTTGTTCCGAACAGAAGATGAAAACATGTGAAAGATGATCGTTTTCCCCGGTCATTCAAGTTGTTTCGGCCCTGTCATACGGCTTCGCGTTACCGTACCGACGGTTCCGGTTTTTTCAGTTTATCCGCGGCAGTTTGCCTTTGGTGCTTTTGCGGTTTTCTTCCGCCTGCTCTTTCATCTGCCGCAAGCCCGTATAACGCAGAAGAAAAGCGACGAATTTATGGATTGCCCGCTGCGTTTCTTTGCTCTGCGCGGCAATGAACATTTCCAGTTCTTTGGCGTTTCTGATCGGTTCGCCGAGATCGTCGTCTTCGTCTTCAGTTTCCGTTTGCCGTCGCGCGTTTTTGTCGAATGATTTGTTAACCATGTCAGCCCTCTTAAAAAAAATGAAAATTGAAAAACGGGGGCGGAAAAGGTGACCGGGGAGTTCGCGTTACCATTACTCGTGAAATGGCACCCTCTTGGGCAAGCCCAGAGGGCTCCCCGGCCGATAGTCGAGACCGGGGATATAATCTCAGTTATCGATCAAAGAGTCAATAGCTGAGTTACAGCATTTATATCAGCATGCTGCACGAGTATGAATTCAGACGAACGCGAATTCGTCCGGGCTACCTCTAGCCCTCCGATACCTGTTCCTGCAGGTATTGCTTTGAATAATAATTATGTTATGCAGATATTATCCTACTATCTATGACCATAGAGTATTATAGGATTAAAGTCAAATGATTTTATATTGTACATCATGAATAAACGACAAGCAAAAAGCATAACCAACAAAGTCGTGCTGAAACTGCGCGAGGCACGAGGGGAGATCAGCCAGTATAAGTTGGCGAAAGGCACCGGTATGAGCGAAAGTTCCATATCGAAGATTGAGTGTCTGAAGCAAAATCCTTCTTTTATGACTTTGGCCATTATAGCCGAATATCTGGGGTGCTATTTTCCGGAAATTGTTGCTCAATGCTATCCTCCGAAAGAAGACCGGCAGGCGATGGACTTGCTGGGACATTCGCCTCTGTTTGACATGACGGTTGAGGATTTGAAGAAGCTGAGTGAGGATGATTTGGTGATTGCTCACAGTCTGGTTTCAACGCTGGCTAAAAGAAAGAACAGATAATTTTTGCCGGAAGGAAAAATTATATGACCAAGTCCTTGTATACCGACGAATACGTTTATTTTCGCAAGTTATTGCGCCGGGTAAGGGAGGCTGCCGGTCTTACGCAAACCGAACTTGCCGGAAGGTTAAACAAACCTCAATCATACATCTACAAAAACGAAAGCGGCGAAAGACGCGTCGATGTTACGGAATATCTGGATATTATGTATGCTTTGGGCAAAGATCCTCATGAAATTCTGGATGAGTTGTGTAAAATGTATAAATGAGAATTTGTCTTACACAATGCTGCGTAAAACATTGATAAATTTTTCAATGCGTTTTATAGTTGTTTTATGAACAAGAGAGAAGCCAAAATAATCAGTGACAAAGTTGTTTCCGCCTTAATTGAGAGGCAGAAAGCTGTCTGCATGACCAATTATCAAATTGCCAAGAAAACCGGTTTGAGCGAAAGCACACTGTCGTATATTAAAGATTTTAAGCAAACCCCGCAATTAATGACTTTAATTCTGATGGCGGATGCGATTGATGTTTCGCTTGCCGAGGTTTTCCGGGAAGTGGAGAGTAATAATAAAGAGTTTTACGAATAGACTTTAATTCTTTAATAGTAGAAACATGAAAACAAGGGAAACAAACAGCGTTGTCAACAACGTCATCATTGCTTTTAAAGATCATTGCCGGCTAAAGAAGATTACGCCGTACCGTTTGTCTTTGATGGCAGACGTGAGTAAAAGCTCAATTTCAAAAATCGGAAATTTTGAACAAAGTCCGACTTTTTCAATGATGATAAAATTGTCGGTTGCGGCGGAGTTTGATTTGCCGCAGGCACTTTCCCAAAATTATCCTTATCCGGAATCCGAGCTTGTGCAGAACGAGTTGTTGGGGAAAGATCCTCTGTTTTATTCCGCCGTTAACGAACTTAAAAAACTTTCTCTCCAGCAATTGAAGCTTGCCTGTAAAATACTTACCGATATTGCGGAAGAAAATTTATAATGCCGGAGCTGGTCTTCGAGGCAGTATACAGTAAAAAAAGAAAAACTGATTTTGAATATGTT
>ENA-UESE01000912-UESE01000912.1-human-gut-metagenome-genome-assembly--contig:-NODE-912-length-27532-cov-13.640940_pt1 | contig 27532 bp, 21 predicted proteins | sample MGYA00242995_ERZ507996 | MGnify/ENA primary metagenome ERZ507996 (study PRJEB26167, sample SAMN06115489) | human gut metagenome | host: Homo sapiens | place: China:Sichuan | collected 2015-04-15... | reverse complement strand
ATGACCAGGATAGCGCCGTCCATCTGGGCAGCACCGGTGATCATGTTCTTGATATAGTCGGCGTGGCCCGGGCAGTCAACGTGAGCATAGTGACGCTTTTCAGTCTCATACTCAACGTGAGCGGTGTTGATGGTGATGCCGCGTTCCTTCTCTTCGGGAGCCTTATCGATGCTGTCATAAGCCTCGAACTCGGCCTTGCCCTGCAGGGACAGCCACTTGGTGATAGCGGCGGTCAGAGTGGTCTTACCATGGTCGACGTGACCGATGGTACCGATGTTAACATGGGGCTTGGTTCTTTCAAACTTCTGCTTAGCCATTTGAAAATCCTCCTGTCAGTTAAATGAATGATAATGGATTGATATGGACGGTGCGTTTCATAGCACCGTATATTTTACAATATCCCGCCGGGAAAAGCAAGACCTGAATTAGTCGGCTTTCTTGCCCCGCTCCTCCACGATCTTGTCGCGGATGCTCTTGGGGATCTCGGCGTAGCTGTGGGGCTCCATGGTGTACTGGCCACGGCCCTGAGTATTGGAACGCAGGTCGGTAGCGTAGCCAAACATGTTGGCCAGAGGCACCAGAGCGTCCACCTGCTGTGCACCGGGACGGGCCTCCTGTCCCTGGATCTGGCCGCGGCGGGAGGTCAGGTCGCCGATGACGGTGCCCAGATACTCGTCGGGCACGATGACGGAAACCTTCATGATGGGCTCCAGCAGGACGGGATCAGCCTTGCGGCAGGCCTCCTTGAAGGCCATAGAGCCGGCGATCTTAAATGCCATTTCGGAGGAGTCCACTTCGTGATAAGAACCGTCATACAGGGTAACCTTCACGTCCACCACGGGGAAGCCAGCCACAACGCCGGACTGCAGGGCACCCTGGATACCGGCATCGACAGCGGGAATGAACTCCTTGGGGATGGCGCCGCCAACAACAGCGTTGACGAACTCGTAACCCTTGCCGGACTCGTTGGGCTCCACGGTGATCTTGACATGGCCGTACTGGCCGGAACCGCCGCTCTGGCGCTTGTACTTGGTCTCCTGATCCACCTTCTTGCGGACAGTCTCCTTGTAAGCGACCTGGGGAGCGCCGACATTGGCTTCCACCTTGAACTCACGGAGCAGACGGTCAACAATGATCTCCAGATGCAGCTCGCCCATGCCAGCGATGATGGTCTGGCCGGTTTCTTCATCGGTGTAGGTCTTGAAGGTGGGGTCCTCTTCAGCCAGCTTCACCAGTGCCAGACCCATCTTCTCCTGACCGGCCTTGGTCTTGGGCTCGATGGCGACACGGATCACGGGCTCGGGGAAGTCCATGGACTCCAGGATCACGGGGGCCTTTTCGTCGCACAGGGTATCACCGGTGGTGGTGTTCTTCAGGCCCACGGCGGCGGCAATATCGCCGGCCCAGACCTCTTCAATATCCTCGCGGTGGTTGGCGTGCATCTGCAGAATACGGCCCATGCGCTCCTTCTGGTTCTTCACGCTGTTGAGAACGGAGGAACCGGTAGTCAGGTGACCGGAGTACACACGGAAGAAGCTCAGACGGCCCACATAGGGGTCGGTCATGATCTTGAAGGCCAGAGCGGAGAAGGGCTCATCATCGCTGGGATGACGGTCCTCTTCCTCATCGGTCTTGGGGTTGGTGCCCTTGATGGCGGGCACGTCGTCGGGAGCGGGCATATAGTCCACGATGGCATCCAGCAGCTTCTGCACGCCCTTGTTGCGGTAGGAAGTACCGCAGACAACGGGGACCATCTCGTTCTCAATGGTGGCCATACGGATAGCCTTGCGGATACGCTTCTGGTCGATCTCCTTGCCCTCCAGATAGTCCTCCATAATGGAGTCATCGAACATGGAGACGGCGTCCAGCAGCTTCTCGCGATACTCGTTGGCCAGATCCATCATATCGGCGGGGATCTCCTCCACGCGCATGTCCTTGCCCATCTCATCATAGTAGACGTCAGCGTCCATCTCCACCAGGTCGATGATGCCCTTGAAGGTATCCTCGGCGCCGATGGGAAGCTGGATGGGCACGGCGTTGCACTTGAGACGGTCGTGGATCATGTGCAGAACGTTGTAGAAGTCCGCGCCCATGATGTCCATCTTGTTGACGTAGATCATGCGGGGGACCTTGTACTCGTCTGCCTGACGCCAAACGGTCTCAGACTGAGGCTCCACGCCGCCCTTGGCGCACAGAACGGTCACAGAGCCGTCCAGCACGCGCAGGGAACGCTGGACCTCAACGGTGAAGTCCACGTGGCCCGGAGTATCGATGATGTTGATACGGGTGGAAGGGAACTGATTCTTGGAACCCTTCCAGAAGCAGGTGGTAGCAGCGGAGGTGATGGTGATACCGCGCTCCTGCTCCTGTGCCATCCAGTCCATGGTGGCGGTACCGTCATGGGTCTCACCGATCTTGTAGTTCACGCCGGTGTAGTACAGAATACGCTCGGTCGTGGTGGTCTTACCGGCATCGATGTGCGCCATGATACCGATATTACGGACGTCTTTAAGCGGTGTTTTTCTTGGCATACGATCTTACTCCTTGCCTTACCAACGGAAGTGCGCGAACGCCTTGTTGGCCTCAGCCTGCTTGTGCATCTCTTCACGCTTCTTGACAGACGCACCAGTGTTGTTGGCGGCATCCATCAGCTCACCGGCCAGACGCTCGGCCATGGTGCGCTCGCTGCGGGAGCGGGAATAGGCCGTCAGCCAGCGCAGGGCCAGGGTCTGACGACGGGCGGGACGAACCTCCATGGGCACCTGATAGTTGGCGCCGCCGACACGGCGAGCCTTGACCTCCAGGCTGGGCATGACGTTCTCCAGCGCCTGCTGGAAAACCTCAACGGGGTCCTTCTCCGTCTTTTCCTTGATCTGGTCGAAGGCAGCGTAAACAACCTTCTGAGCTACGCCCTTCTTGCCGTCCAGCATCACACTGTTGACCAGCTTGGTCACCAGGACGCTGCCGTACATAGGATCGGGCAGAACTTCTCTCTTGGGAACATTACCTCTTCTGGGCACTTTGCTTCCCTCCTTCTTATAGAATAGAAATCATAGGTACTCAGCGGCGGAACATTAGCCGCTGTACGGCCTGCCAAAGAGGTGTCATATATATAAACCTTTTCGGCAAAGCTCAATTCAGTGGCAGAATCTTACTTCTGCTTGGGACGCTTGGCACCGTACTTGGAACGTGCCTGCATACGGCCCTGAACACCCTGGGTATCCAGAGTACCACGGATAATGTGGTAACGGACGCCGGGGAGGTCCTTGACACGGCCGCCGCGGATCATCACGACGGAGTGCTCCTGCAGGGAGTGACCGACGCCGGGGATGTAAGCGGTGACCTCGTAGCCGTTGGTCAGGCGCACACGGGCGATCTTACGAAGCGCGGAGTTGGGCTTCTTGGGGGTCGCGGTTCTCACGGCGGTGCAGACGCCTCTCTTCTGGGGAGAAGGGAGATCGGTGGTCTTGGTCTTCAGAGTGTTCAGACCATACTGCAGGGCGGGAGAAGTGGACTTGTAGGTCACCTGCTCTCTGCCTTTGCGGACCAGCTGGTTAAAAGTAGGCATGGAATAGTTCTCCTTTCTTTGAAAATGCGGCCAATCGAAAACGACAGCCTTTATTTTTTGCGGAACAGTCAGAAACTATTCCGAAAAAACCAAATTAGTTCAAAACCGTTACAACGGCGGCTCCCACCGCGATCCCGCAGGCACGGCCCAGCTGGGCCATGGTGTAGCCTTCCTCCACGGGAAGACTGCCGCAGGCGCTGCGGATAGGTTCCAGAACAAGCTCGTCCGCGTCGCAGGCCAGAAATACCCGCTGGGCCCGTCCATCCCGGATCGCTCTGGCGGACTGTTTCACGCCAATCACCTTTTCCCGGGAAGCAAGCTCTGTCAACACGGGGGCATCCTCCTGAAACGCATGGAAAATTCCGCGGAATATAGTCCGCGCAGTTTGAAATTATAGCATGGACGTTGAAAATCGTCAAGTAGTTTCCGAAAATCCACGAATTTTTTCCAGTTTTTTCAACTTTGCCTTTTATATCCCCGATTTTTCCGTCATTTTTCCGGAACACCGGCAATTCTGCTGATAGCAGGTATGAGAATAATGACTGCGAGGCGGCCGGATGGCCGCCTCGCAGATAACATATTATAAGGTATGCCGGGAGATCAGATCTCCTCCAGAGTGGCTTCCTTTTCCTGAACAGTCTCAGCGGGAACCAGCTCCTCGGCAAAAGTACGGTACGCCTGCAGGCCGGTGCCGGCAGGGATCAGCTTACCGATCAGGACATTCTCCTTCAGACCCACCAGGTGGTCCTTCTTGCCCATGATGGCAGCCTCCGTCAGAACCTTGGTGGTTTCCTGGAAGGATGCGGCGGACAGGAAAGAATCGGTGGCCAGAGAGGCCTTGGTGATACCCATCAGCAGCTGCGTGGCCTGTGCCTTCCGCAGAGGCTCGCCCATCTCGTTGGTCTCACCGGCCGCGTTGCGGCGGTCGATCTCCTCGTTGGCGGCCTCGAACTTCAGAACGTTGGTCATGGAGCCGTCCAGCAGCTTGGTATCGCCGGCATCCTCAATGCGCACCTTACGCATCATCTGACGGACGATGACCTCAATGTGCTTATCGTTGATGTCAACGCCCTGCTGACGGTACACGCGCAGAACTTCCTGAATGAGGTAGTTGTAAACAGCGTCGTTGCCGCGGATCCGCAGGACCTCGTGGGGGTTCAGAGCGCCGTAGGTCAGCTGAGTACCCTTTTCGATAACCTCGCCGTCCTTCACCAGCAGGCCGGTGTGAGGCACTGCGTAGGTGCAGGTCTCGCCGTCGCTAGCCGTGACGATCAGGTTCATCAGGCTGCCCTTGGCGGCTTCCTCGAAGCGAACGGTGCCGCCGATCTCAGCGATGGTGGCCATCCGCTTGGGACGGCGGGCCTCGAACAGTTCCTCAACTCGAGGAAGACCCTGGGTAATATCGCCGCCGGCCAGACCGCCGGTATGGAAGGTACGCATGGTCAGCTGGGTACCGGGCTCGCCGATGGACTGGGCCGCAATGATGCCGACCGCCTCGCCGGGGCCGACAGGCTGCTGGGTGGCCAGGTTCATGCCGTAGCACTTGGCGCACACACCGCTGTGGGCCTTGCAGGTCAGAACGGTGCGGATCATGACGGTGGGATACTCGTCCTTGGCGGGATCAAAGCTGCACTCGTCGCCCTGGCGGGGGTTCTTCTGGACCCATGCACGAGTCTCCATGAGCTTGGCGTCGTCCTCCATCATCATCTTGGTGTTGGGGATCAGCACCTCGCCGGTCTCGGCATCCACCACGTCGCCAACCAGGTAGCGGCCGCGGACGCGGTCGGAGAACTTCTCAATGACCTGGCCGTTTTCGCTGATGCGGGAGACCTTGATGCCGTGGGTCACGCCGCAGTCCTGCTCACGGATGATGACGTCCTGAGAGACGTCCACCATGCGTCGGGTCAGGTAACCGGAGTCTGCGGTACGCAGAGCGGTATCGGCCAGGCCCTTACGGGCGCCACGGGAGGAAATGAAGTATTCCAGAGCGGTCAGACCTTCGCGGTAGTTTGCCTTGATGGGGATCTCGATGGTCTTACCGGCGGTGTTCGCGATCAGGCCGCGCATACCGGCCAGCTGACGGATCTGCTTCATAGAACCACGGGCGCCGGAGTCCGCCATCATGAAGATGGGGTTGTAGCGGTCCAGGTTCTCCTGCAGAGCGGTAGAAACCTCGTCGGTGGTCTTTTCCCAAACCTGCACCACCTGCTTGTAACGCTCGTGGTCGGTCATGAAGCCCATCTTGTACTGGTTTTCGATGTCCACCACCATCTGCTCGGAAGCGGCGACCAGCTCGTACTTCTTGGGAGGAATGGTCATATCCGCGATGGAAACGGTGATGGCGGCGATAGTGGAGTTATGGTAGCCGGTGGACTTGATGGCGTCCAGCACCTCGGAAGCCACGGTGAAACCGTGCTTGTTGATGGTGCGGTCCACGATCTGGCCCAGCTGCTTCTTGCCGCAGGTGAAGGTGATCTCGTAGTCGCAGATGTGCTCGGGATCACTGCGGTCCACGAAGCCCAGATCCTGAGGAATGTTCTTGTTGAAGATGATCCGGCCGGGGGTACTGGGCACCACGCGGGTAACGCTTTCGCCGTTGACCTCCAACGTCCGGCGCACCAGAATGGGGCAATGAGGACCGATGGCCCGGTCATTGTAGGCCATGAGGGCTTCGTCCTCGCTGGCGTACATGTGAACAGGCTTGAAGGTAGCGGGCTTCTGGCCCTTCTCCAGAGCGGCGTTGGCCGCCAGGAACTCGTCCGCGTCCACAATGCTCTGTGCGGTCAGGTTCGTGTCACCGGCATCCTCACACCAGACGGTCTGGGCGCCGATCTCGTCCTTGCCCATGCGGTCCATGGTCAGGTAGTAGGAGCCCAGCACCATATCCTGGGTCGGAACGGTGACGGGGCCGCCGTCCTGAGGACGCAGCAGGTTGTTGGCAGAGAGCATCAGGATACGGGCCTCCGCCTGAGCCTCGGCGGACAGAGGCACATGAATAGCCATCTGGTCACCGTCGAAGTCGGCGTTGAACGCGGTGCAGTTCAGGGGGTGCAGCTTCAGAGCGCGGCCGTCCACCAACACCGGCTCGAAGGCCTGGATGCCCAGACGGTGCAGGGTCGGTGCACGGTTCAGCATAACGGGGTGGTCCTTGATGATGACATCCAGAGCGTCCCACACCTCGGTGGTGCCCTTATCCACCATCTTCTTGGCGGACTTGATGTTATTGGCGGTGCCGTCCTCCACCAGCTTCTTCATAATGAAGGGGCGGAACAGCTCCACAGCCATCTCCTTGGGCACACCGCACTGATAGATCTTCAGCTCGGGGCCGACCACGATAACGGAACGGCCAGAGTAGTCGACACGCTTGCCCAGCAGGTTTTGACGGAAACGGCCCTGCTTGCCCTTCAGGAAGTCGCTGAGGGACTTCAGAGCACGGTTGTTGGCGCCGGTGACGGCACGGCCGCGGCGGCCGTTGTCGATCAGGGCGTCCACCGCCTCCTGCAGCATCCGCTTTTCGTTGCGGACGATGATATCGGGGGCGTTCAGGTCCATCAGGCGCTTCAGGCGGTTGTTGCGGTTGATGACCCGACGGTACAGGTCATTCAGGTCAGAGGTGGCGAAGCGGCCGCCGTCCAGCTGCACCATGGGGCGCAGGTCGGGAGGCAGAATGGGCAGAACGTCCATGATCATCCACTCCGGCTTGTTGCCGGAGATCCGGAAGGCGTCCACCACTTCCAGCCGCTTGACGATCCGGGCCTTCTTCTGGCCGGAAGCGTCCTTCAGCTCGGCGTGGAGCTGGGCGGAGAGGGCCTCCAGGTCCACATCCGCCAGCAGCTTTTTCACGGCCTCGGCGCCCATGCCGGCCTGGAAGTCATCCTCATACTTTTCACGGTAGTCACGGTACTCCTTCTCGGAGAGGATCTGGTTCTTGGTCAGAGGGGTCTCGCCGGGGTCCGTGACGATATAGTTGGCGAAATACAGCACCTTCTCCAGAATCCGGGGGCTGATGTCCAGCAGCAGGCCCATCCGGGAGGGGATGCCCTTGAAATACCAGATGTGGGAAACGGGGGTGGCCAGCTCGATGTGGCCCATACGCTCCCGGCGCACCTTGGAACGGGTGACCTCGACGCCGCAGCGGTCGCAGATCTTACCCTTGTAGCGGATCTTCTTGTACTTGCCGCAGTGGCACTCCCAGTCCTTGGTGGGCCCGAAGATACGCTCGCAGTACAGGCCGTCCTTTTCGGGCTTCAGAGTGCGGTAGTTGATGGTCTCAGGCTTCTTTACCTCGCCGTAAGACCACTCCCGGATCTGCTCCGGGGAAGCCATGCCGATCTTAATCGCGTCAAAGGCAAACTTGTTGCCGTTATTGGTTTCGATCATGTTGCGTTATCCTCCTTCAATGATTCAAATGATCCAGTTTTGTGGTGACGAATGTGTCTTCTGGATCATTCGTCGTCGAAGTCAACATCCACATCGGCGCCGGCATCCTCCGGCGCGTCTTCAAATTCAAAGCCGGACGCTTCAAACTCGGCGTCCTCCGCAACGTTGCGGTGGCGGTCATCGTCCGCATCCATACGGGAGAGGTTGAAGGTATCGAGGGCGTCCTCGTCCTCCTTGAGATCCACCACGTTGCCGTCCTTATCCAGCACCTGGATGTTCAGGCACAGGGACTGCAGCTCCTTCAGCAGCACGCGGAAGGACTCCGGCACGCCGGGAGTGGGAACGTTGTGGCCCTTGACGATGGATTCGTAGGTCCGGACACGGCCGGTGACATCGTCGGACTTCACGGTCAGGATCTCCTGCAGGGTATAAGCAGCGCCGTAAGCCTCCAGGGCCCAAACTTCCATCTCGCCGAAGCGCTGGCCGCCGAACTGGGCCTTGCCGCCCAAGGGCTGCTGGGTAACCAGAGAATAGGGGCCGGTGGAACGGGCATGGATCTTATCGTCAACCAGATGGTGCAGCTTCAGGAAGTACACATAGCCAACGGTGACCTTGTTGTCGAAGGGCTCGCCGGTACGGCCATCGTACAGAACGCTCTTGCCCTCGGGGTCCAGACCGGCCTTCACCAGCTCTGCCTGAATATCCTCGTAGGTAGCGCCGTCGAAAATAGGCGTAGCGACCTTGCAGCCCAGCGCATGGGCGGCATAGCCCAAGTGGACCTCCAGCACCTGACCGATGTTCATACGGGAAGGCACGCCCAGGGGGTTCAGCACGATGTCCAGCGGGGTGCCGTCGGGCAGGAAGGGCATATCCTCGGTAGGCAGCACGCGGGACACAACGCCCTTGTTGCCGTGACGGCCTGCCATTTTATCGCCCACCTGGATCTTACGGCGCTGAGCGATATACACGCGGACCACCTGATTGACGCCGGGGCCAAGCTCATCGCCGTTTTCACGGGTAAAGACCTTGGTATCCAGCACGATGCCGCTCTCGCCGTGGGGCACCTTCAAAGAGGTGTCGCGGACCTCGCGGGCCTTTTCACCGAAGATAGCCCGCAGCAGGCGCTCCTCAGCGGTGAGGTCGGTCTCGCCCTTGGGCGTGACTTTGCCCACCAGAATGTCGCCGGACTTGACCTCGGCGCCCACGCGAACGATACCGCGCTCGTCCAGATCCTTCAGCGCATCCTCGCCCACGTTGGGGATATCACGGGTGATCTCCTCGGGTCCCAGCTTGGTATCCCGGGAATCGATCTCGAATTCCTCAATATGAATGGAGGTATACAGATCCTCGCGGACCAGGCGCTCGTTCAGCAGAACGGCGTCCTCGTAGTTGTAGCCTTCCCAGGTCATGAAGCCCACCAGAATGTTCTGGCCCAGAGCGATCTCGCCCTGATCGGTGGCGGGACCGTCCGCCAGGACCGTGGGATCCTCCCACTCGCCCTTTTCATTCAGGCGCTTGCCGTGGACCCGCTCGCCCACATCCACGATGGGATGCTGGTTGATGCAGGTGGTGTGGTTGGAGCGCAGGAACTTGGTCAGCTTATAATCCTTGGTCTCGCCGCTGTCATACTTGACGGTAACATGGCGGGCGTCCACAGAGGTGACCACGCCGTCGCCCTCGGCCAGGACCACGATCTCAGAGTCGATGCAGATCTTGTGCTCCATACCGGTGCCTACGATGGGTGCGTGGGGCTTCAGCAGAGGCACGGCCTGACGCTGCATGTTTGCGCCCATCAGAGCACGGTTTGCGTCGTCGTTCGGCAGGAAGGGGATCATTGCGGTAGCGATGGAGACCATCATACGGGGAGACACGTCCACGTAGTCGATGCGCTCCCGCTCCACTTCCACGATCTCGTCCCGGTACCGGGCGGTGACACGGGTATTCACCAGGCAGCCGTCCTCACCGATGGGCTCGGTAGCCTGGGCGACGATGAAGTTGTCCTCCTCGTCGGCGGTCATATAAGTGGCTTCCATAGCCACCTTGCCGGTCTCCTTGTCCACAGCGCGGTAGGGTGCCTCGATGAAGCCGTACTCGTTGATGCGGGCATAGGTAGCCAGATAGGAGATCAGGCCGATGTTGGGGCCTTCAGGGGTCTCAATGGGGCACATACGGCCATAGTGGCTGTAATGCACGTCTCGGACCTCCATGTTGGCGCGCTCGCGGCTCAGACCGCCGGGGCCCAGAGCGGACAGACGGCGCTTGTGGGTCAGTTCCGCCAGAGGGTTGGTCTGATCCATGAACTGGCTCAGGGGGCTGGAGCCGAAGAACTCCTTGATGGCGGCGGTGACAGGCCGGATATTGATGAGGCTCTGGGGGGTGACCACGTCCAGATCCTGAATGGTCATACGCTCCCGGATCACACGCTCCATACGGGAGAAGCCGATGCGGAACTGATTCTGCAGCAGCTCGCCCACGCAGCGCAGACGGCGGTTGCCCAGATGGTCGATATCGTCCTTCACGGAGATGCCGCGGGCCAGACCGTTCATGTAGTTGATGGAGCAGAGGATATCGTCGATGATGATGTGCTTGGGCACCAGATCGTCCTTATGGAGCTTGATCTGCTCCTTCAGCTCCTCGCCGGAGTACTGGCCCAGCAGCTCCTGCAGCACGTCGAAGCGGACACGCTCCTTGATGCCGCACTCAGCCAGAGGATCGAAGTCCACATAGTGGCTCAGGTCGCACATCTTGTTGGACTGCACCCGCAGAGGCTGATCGTCCACCAGGATGACCACCTCGGCAACGCCGACGGTGTCCAGCAGGCGGGCATCCTCCTTGCTCAGCAAGTGGCCCTCATCGAAGAGCAGCTCGCCGGTAGCGGGGTCTGCCACAGGCTGTGCCAGCTTGTAGCCGGTGACCCGCTGCCAGAGGGACAGCTTCTTATTGAACTTGTACCGGCCCACAACGGACAGATCGTAGCGCCGGGGATCGAAGAACAGGTTGTTCATCAGGGTCTCGGCAGCTTCCACCGTGGGGGGCTCGCCGGGACGGAGCTTGCGGTAGATCTCCAGCATGGCGTCCTCATACGTCTTGCTGGGGTCCTTCTCCAGAGTAGCCGCAATGCGGGGATCGTCGCTGAAGCGGTCCAGGATCTCCGCGTCGGTCTTGAGACCCAGCGCCCGGATCAGGCTGGTGATGGGCAGCTTGCGGTTCTTGTCGATACGGACCCAGAACACCTCGTTGGCGTCCGTCTCATATTCCAGCCAGGCACCCCGGTAGGGGATCACCGTGGAGGTGAGGATGGGCAGGTCGGTCTTAATGTCGACCTCCTTGCCGTAATACACGCCGGGAGAACGGACGATCTGAGAGACCACCACGCGCTCCGCGCCGTTGATGACGAAGGTGCCGGAGTGGGTCATCAGGGGGAAATCGCCCATGAAGATCTCCTGCTCCTTGATCTCCTCCGTCTCCTTGTTCCGCAGACGGACCGTCACCTTCAGGGGGGCGGCATACGTGGCGTCACGGGCCTTGCACTCTTCCACGTTATACTTGGGGGCTTCATCCATCCGGAAGTCGATGAAGGTCAACTCCAGATTGCCCTGATAGTCAGAGATCGCCCCAACGTCTGCGAAAACCTCCCGCAGACCGGTGTCCAAAAATTCCCGATAGGAGGTCTTCTGGATCTCCAGCAGGTTGGGCATGGGCATGACTTCCTCGTGCCGGGCAAAATTCTTTCGGAGGGTTTTGCCGTAGTACTTGTCCTTAGCCATCTTCACTTTCACCTTTCTTTTGCTCCGCCGCCCTGTCCGGCCGCGGGGCAAGTATTGTATCCGATACGCTCGGGTGAGTTGTTAAATTTATTTCAGTTTCCTATTGCCTTTCGTTGGCGGATGTGCTATCCTGTGTTCGTAATCAGGATGGGATTCCATCCGCTTCCGTTCATATAAGCGACTTATTTTATCACGAAATCTCTTGCCTGTCAAGGGATTTTTATTTTTTATCCCCCGAAAAATCGTTTTCTTGTCTTACATCCCCCGTTCAAACTCAGAAAATGACAATTCCACCGCCGAACCGTCCAGCGTCTCCCCGGACAGCCCCGATCCCTTTACAGTCAAAAAGCGACACACGGAAATCCGTGTGCCGCTGAGGCTGTCGATAAAGGGATAATTTTCCGCGACGGTAAGGAAGGGTGTGCGCGGGAAACCCAAGAAGGGTGTCCCGCGCCATTAAAATCCTAAGTTTTCAGAACTTTTATGAAGTTCTGAAAACTTGCTCAGCGGGGAGAAAAGACTTTTTCGACACGCTGAGCGGCACACGGAAATCCGTGTGCCGCTCTTTTCATTTGCCAATTTTATTTTACTGATAAAGCTCCTCATCGGCGTAATCTCTGCTCTCCTGCTTGCTCAAACGGCAGGCCCGGCGGCGCTCGATCGCCTCATACACATCGCTCCAGCTGCCAACCACCAGACAGACAAACGCGCAGAACGCCAGGCCGGCGGCCACAGTCTTCAATACAAAACGGGCAGTTTTATTCATGGTGAACTCCTCCTTATCAGGTGCGGCATATAAACGATCCGGTGGCGGCGGAATATCCGCAGCCATGCACCGGCTCTTCCAAAACGTGCCGGACAGCGGAGATCCTCCGCCGCTTTGCGGTTATTATACACGGTTTTCCCGCTGTTTACAATCCTTTTTTCCAGTCCTCCCGCAAAGAATTTCCGGTTTCCCGCGGAATGATAGCGACTGATGTTCAAAGCCGCTAAAACCGTTGACTTTTTGTTCCTCACCTATTATACTGATGGCAGTAAGCAGCGCAAACGTTTGAGTTCTCTGATCCGACTTTATTTTCCCTTGTATCTCAGCAGGCGGTCCGTCAGCTTTTCTGCCCTGCGGACGGAACGCCCCATCAACTTCTTGTGCCGGCGCAGGGCGGCGGAATGGATGATCGTTATGGAAAAATTCGATTCTCTCATCATCGGCGAGGTTGCTCAGGACACCAACGTGGATTTTGACGGCACTGTCGTCCAGGCCGTCGGCGGTGCGGTGTATTATTCCGGCTGCGCGGCAGCCAATATGGGACATAAGATTGCCGTCCTGCCCAAGGCGGACCTCAGCCAGCTGGACGTGACGGCAGCCTTCCACGAGAAGGCTCCCTCCATCAGTGTATTCCCCCTGAACAGCCCCCACTCCTTTGTGACGAAAAACGTCTACCACACGGCGGACCGGGAGCGCCGGACCTCCACTGTGGACAGCCTCATCGCCCCCTACACCACCGACGAGGTGCCGGTGGATCAGATTGACGCCGCCATCTGGCATCTGGCCGGTCTGGCCGGCGGCGACATCCCCAATGAGATGATCCCCTTCGCCGCCAAGCATGCCATGGTGGCCATCGACGTGCAGACCATGCTGCGCTGGGTGGAAAACGGCGGCATGGTGTATCATGACTGGAAGGAAAAGAAGGAGCTGCTTCCCTACATCCGCTTCCTCAAGACCGACGCCGCCGAGGCGGAGATCCTCACCGGCCTGACAGACCGGGCGGAGGCCGCCAAGGTCCTCTACGGCTGGGGCGCCAAGGAGATTTTAATTACCCACAACACGGAGGTGCTGGTGTACGACGGCCACGAGATCTATACCTGCCCCATCAAGGCCCGGAATCTCTCCGGCCGCACCGGCCGGGGCGACACCACCTTTGCCGGGTACATCAATGAGCGGCTGACCAAGGACATTCCCACCGCTCTTCAGACCGCCACCGCTCTGGTCTCCCTGAAAATGGAGACGCCGGGTCCCTTCACCGGCACCCGTCAGGACGTGGAGGATTACATCAAGCTGATGTACTGATCCGGACCCGTGAACCAAACAGGCTGAGACTGCGGTCTCAGCCTGTTTTTCCGTTCCGTACTCCCCCGTCTCCGCTTGACATTCCAAGAAAAGCATAATAGACTACCATCAAGTTCACAATAAAATACAGAGTTTGGATCGTCTGACAGAAAGGAGCGCGCCATGCGGACTATTTTATCCAGAGCACTGGCGGAATTGAACGCCCACCGGAGTGTGGTGCTGGTGACCATCGTTGCGGAGCAGGGTTCCGCCCCCCGGGGCCCCGGCAGTCAAATGCTGGTGGGTGCGGACGGTCAGCTAACGGGCACTATCGGCGGCGGGCAGGTAGAGCGGCAGTCCGAGCTGCTGGCCCTGTCCCTGCTGAAGGAGCAGCGCTCCCGGATGCAGCACTTCGCCCTGACGCAAGCCGGGGCGGACAGCCTCGACATGGCCTGCGGCGGGGATGTGACGGTGCTGTTTCAGTTCATCTCCCCGGAGGACATCCTCTGGCAGAGTGTGTTGGAAACGGCGCTGGACCGGCTCACCGCCGCCCAGCCCGGCTGGCTGATCCTGCGGACGGACGGCTCCGCCCCGGCGCTGCTGGACGGCGAGGGCATGGCCCTTTTGGGCAGCAGCGGTACAGCCCCCCTCTCCAAGCGCTGCGTCCTGACAGGAACCGACTTTTCTCTCCCCCTCCCCGTTGGGGAGCGGGCGGTGATCTTCGGCGCGGGACACATCGCCCGGGCGCTGGTTCCTCTGCTGCGCAGTGTGGAGTTCCGCCCGGTGGTGTATGACGACCGCCCCGCTCTGGCCGACCCTGCCGCCTTCCCTGACGCAGAGCAGGTGGTGTGCGGCGATTTTCGGAACATCGCCGGCACGCTGTCCCTGTCCCCGGAGGATTATGTGGTGGTGATGACCTCCGGCCATCTTCACGACCTGGAAATTCAGGAGCAGATTTTGCGGCAGGAGCTGGCCTACGTCGGCGTCATTGGCTCCCGGGCCAAGATTGCCGCCGTCAACGCCCGGCTCCGGGAGGCCGGTATCTCCGAGGAAAAGCTCCGCACCGTCCACACCCCTGTGGGAACGCCTATCAAGGCCGTGACCCCGGCGGAGATCGCCGTGAGCATCACCGGGGAAATGATCTATGAGCGGGCCTGCCGCCGGGAGGACCCGGCTCATCATGCCTGCCCCATGGCCTGACCATACCATTTCAAATTCGGAAAAGAGGGATCTTATGCTCGTTGTCATCCGAGGAGCCGGAGATCTGGCCACCGGCATCGCTTTGCGGCTCCACCGGGCCGGGTATCAAATCGTTATGACGGATCTCCCCGCCCCCACCTCCATTCGCCGCACCGTCTGTTTCTCCGAGGCCATTCGCTTGGGAGAGATGACAGTGGAGGATATTTCCGCCCGGAAAGTCGAAACCCCGGAGGAGGCCCTGACTCTGGCTCAGTCCGGCGTTGTGGCCGTTCTCGCTGACCCGGCGGGAGCCTGTATCCCCACCCTCCGACCCGGCGCGGTGGTGGATGCTATTCTGGCGAAGAAGAATTTAGGCACCGCCCTGACGGACGCCCCGGTGGTGATCGGCGTCGGCCCCGGCTTCACCGTGGGGATTGACTGCCACGCCGCCGTGGAGACCATGCGGGGCCACACGCTGGGCCGGGCGCTGTACACCGGCAGTCCTCTGCCCAACACCGGCATCCCTGGTCTCATCGGCGGACGCAGCGGCGAGCGGGTCCTCCGGGCCCCGGCGGACGGCATTTTTGAGCCGCGCATGGAGATCGGACAGTTGGTTCAGGAGGGAGAAATTGCCGCCACGGTAAACGGCAAACCTATGCGCTGCACCCTCACCGGCTGTCTCCGGGGCTTGCTCCAGGGCGGCTTACAGGTCCACGAGGGCATGAAATGCGGCGACATCGACCCACGTGGCCAGCAGGCCAACTGCTTTACTGCCTCCGACAAGGCCACCGCCATCGGCGGCGGCGTACTGGAGGCACTCCTCCACTTCGGATGCCTGCCGGATTGACCTTTACAGTTGACATTTCCCCCTATTTTCCGGTATGATAGGAACAATTATGTAGGGAAACCTGTTTTTACACTTGAATTGAGAGGCACTTTATGGCAACAACATTTATCGACAAGGCCCGGATCACGGTCCGGGCGGGCAACGGCGGCAACGGCGCAGTGGCGTTCCACCGGGAAAAATATGTGGCGGCCGGCGGCCCGGACGGCGGCGACGGCGGCAAGGGCGGCTCCATTATCTTGCAGGTGGATGACAACATGTCCACCCTGATGGACTTCCGCTACAAGCGCAAATACGTGGCAGAAAACGGCGTGGACGGTCAGGGCGGCCGCAAGTCCGGCAAGGACGGCGCCAATCTGGTGATCCGCGTCCCCCGGGGCACGCTGGTGCGGGACGCCGAAACCAATGAGATCATTCAGGACATGAGCGGCAGCGAGCCCTATGTCCTCTGCAAGGGCGGCCGGGGCGGCTGGGGCAATATGCACTTCGCCACCCCCACCCGGCAGGTGCCCCGCTTCGCCAAGGCGGGCCTGCCCGGCGAGAGCCACGATGTATTTCTGGAGCTGAAGCTGCTGGCGGACGTGGGCCTCATCGGTTTCCCCAATGTGGGCAAGTCCACACTGCTGAGCGTGGTCTCCAAGGCCCAGCCCAAGATCGCCAATTACCACTTTACCACCCTCTATCCCAATCTGGGCGTGGTGTGGGTGGACGAGGGCGTGTCCTTCGTCATGGCTGACATTCCCGGCATCATTGAGGGTGCCAGCGAGGGCGCCGGATTGGGCCACGACTTCCTCCGGCACATCGACCGCTGCCGCCTGCTGGTCCACGTGGTGGATGTGTCCGGCAGCGAGGGGCGGGACCCTGTGGCGGATTTTGACGCCATCAACGCCGAGCTGGAGCAATACAGCCCCGATCTCGCCAAGCGGCCCCAGATCGTAGCCGCCAACAAGGTGGACATTATGACCGACCCGGAAAATCTGGAGCGGCTCCGCGCCCATGTGGAGGCCAAGGGCTTCACGCTGATGGAGATCTCCGCTGCGGCTCATCAGGGCACCCGGGAGCTGGTGGGCAAGGTAGCGGAGGCTCTGGCTTCCCTGCCGCCGGTCACGGTCTACGAGCCGGAATATGTCCCCAAGCCGCCGGTGGTGGACACCAGCGAGCCGCTGGACATCCAGCGCTTGGACGACGGCCACACCTGGCTCATTCAGGGTCCGTGGCTCCAGCGCCTCATGGCCAACGTCAACTTCGACGATTACGAGAGCCGCATGTGGTTCGACAAGGCCCTGCGGGAATCTGGACTGTATCAGCAGCTGGAGGAGCGGGGCATCGAGGACGGCGACACCGTCTCTCTGGACGGCTACGAATTCGAATATCAGTATTGACAAAATGCCCCCGGCCAATGGCCGGGGGCGTTCCGCATTCCATTCGTTTTGATCAGCAGAAAGCAGAAGGGACCTGCGCAGATGCGCAGGCCCCTTCTGTTTTGTTTTAGAATATGCGCGTCAGAACTATGACCTTGGCTTACGTCTCAGCAGCGGCCCCTCCGGACTTGCTGAACGCCTCCATGGCTCTGGCATTTTCTGCCCGCTTCGCCTCGATAGCGTCCTTCAGGAGCATATCCTTCACCTTCATCAGCCGGGTGGTGGTGGAACGGTCGTTCTCGTCCAGCTTCATGGTGATATAGCGGATGGCCTCCTGGGTGTTGGGGATCATCACATATTCCAGAGCGTTGACCCGGCGGCGGGTCTTTTCGATCTCCTCCGCCATCAGCTGGGCGGATTTTTCGATCTGCGCCAGCTTCAGCATCTTCCGGAACACAAGGCCCAGGGCCTCTACTGCATCGTCCAGCTCACCGGAGGTGGCGGCGAAGCCGTAGGGGTAAATGTCGGAATCCGACTTCGTTTTCGTCTGGAAATCGTACACCGGCACGTTGACGGACATGATGTTCTGGGTGGTGCGGGTGAGCTCCACGCTCTGCTTGGGATACAGCAGCGCCTGTTCCAGTGCCTCGGAGGACATGAGGGCAGAGGCCACCGTAAAGGACTTGTGGACCCGCATCAGGTCCTCCTCCACCTCGGCGCGGAGAGAACGCACCTCCCGGACCGTATCCAGGAACTGCTTCATCAGCTCATCCCGCTTATCCTTCAGCAGCTTATGGCCCCGCTGGGCGGTTTTCAGCTTGCCCTTGAGACGGGTGAGCTCCATGCGGGTAGGGCTGACCGTGATATTTGCCATGGTTCACCCCTCCTTACTTCTGCTCGTCCTTTTTCGGCCAGTATTTCTCGATCAGCTCCGGCTTGATCCGCTTCAGCTCGCTCTTGGGCAGGATGCTCAGCAGCTCCCATCCCAGATCCAGCGTTTCCTCGATGGAGCGGTTCTCCTCGTAGCCCTGATTGACGTAGCGTTTTTCAAATTCGTCTGCAAACTTGGCGTACAGCAGGTCCGTGGGGGTCAGCGCCGCCTCGCCCAGAATGCTCATCAGCTCCTTGTTGTCCTTACCGGTGGCATAGGCGGCAAAGAGCTGGTTCATGGTGCTGGCGTGGTCCTCACGGGTCTTGCCCTCGCCGATGCCCTTATCCTTCAGACGGGACAGGGAGGGCAGCACGTCCACAGGGGGATGGATGCCCTGGCGGTACAGAGCGCGGCTCAGGATGATCTGGCCCTCGGTGATATAGCCTGTCAGGTCGGGGATGGGGTGGGTCTTGTCGTCCTCAGGCATGGTCAGAATGGGGATCAGGGTAATGGAGCCGGGATTCCCCAGACGGCGTCCGGCCCGCTCGTACAGCGTAGCCAGGTCAGTATACAGGTAGCCGGGGAAGCCGCGGCGGCCGGGGACCTCCTTCTTGGCGGCGGAGACCTCACGGAGAGCCTCAGCGTAGTTGGTGATGTCGGTCATGATGACCAGCACCTGCATTCCCTTTTCAAAGGCCAGATACTCAGCGGCGGTCAGGGCCATACGGGGGGTGGAAATACGTTCCACGGCGGGGTCATTGGCCAGGTTGCTGAACAGCACGGTACGGTCAATGGCGCCGGTGCGCTTGAACTCGCTGACGAAGAACTCGGATTCCTCGAAGGTGATACCGATGGCGGCGAACACCACAGCGAAGTTGGAGCCTTCATCCCCCAGAACCTTGGCCTGACGGGCGATCTGCGCCGCCAGATTGGCGTGGGGCAGACCGGAGCCGGAGAAGATGGGCAGCTTCTGGCCGCGGACCAGCGTATTCAGGCCGTCAATGGTGGAAACGCCGGTCTGGATGAACTCGTTGGGATAGTCGCGGGCGGCGGGGTTCATAGGCAGGCCGTTGATGTCCCGATACTCCTCAGGGAGGATGTCGGGGCCGCCGTCAATGGGCTGGCCCATGCCGTTGAACACGCGGCCCAGCATATCGCCGGACACGCCCAGCTGCAAGGGATGGCCCAGGAAGCGGACCTTGGCGTCCGCCAGATTGATACCGGCGGCGGATTCAAAGAGCTGGACCACGGCGGCGTCGCCGTTGACCTCCAGCACCTTGCCCCGGCGGAGGGAGCCGTCATGCAGCTCGATCTCCACCAGTTCGTCATAGGTGACGTTTTCCACCATGCGGACCATCATCAGAGGGCCGCTGATCTCCTCAACGGTTTTATATTCACGGATCATTCGTCGTCCCCTCCTTTGGCTGCAATGGCAGCGATCTGCTGCTCCATATCAGACTGGATCTGATCGTAAACTGCCGCGTATTCCTCGGCAGGCACGCTCTTGGCGCGGCCGATCTGCTCACGGGCCGGGATCTGGAACAGCTCCTGGGCGGAAGCGCCCTTGGCGATAGCGTCCCGGCAGAGGACGTCGTAGCTGAGGATCATGCCCAGCAGCTTCTTCTGCCGCTCGTAGTCGGAGAAGCTATCCACATCCATAAAGGCGTTCTGCTGCAGGAAGTCCTCGCGGACCATACGGGCCACCTCCAGCGTCAGCTGGTCGCCGGCGCCCAGAGCGTCCTTACCAACCAGCTGAACGATCTCGTTCAGGCTGGCCTCGTTTTGCAGGATGCCCATAGCCTTAGTGCGGTCCCGCATGAACTCGGGGCCGAGATTTTCGTCAAACCACGGCTTCAGGGAGTCCAGATACAGGGAATAGGAACTCAGCCAGTTGATGGCCGGGAAATGACGCTTGTAGGCCAGAGAGGAGTCCAGTGCCCAGAACACCTTGACGATCCGCATGGTGGCCTGAGAAACCGGCTCGGACAGGTCGCCGCCCGGAGGGGACACGGCGCCCACAGCCGTCAGGCTGCCCCGGCGCTCGTCGGAGCCGATGCACTCCACGCTGCCGGCACGCTCGTAGAACTGGGCCAGACGGGAGGCCAGATACGCGGGGTAGCCTTCCTCGCCGGGCATCTCTTCCAGACGGCCGGACATCTCACGGAGGGCCTCGGCCCAGCGGGAGGTAGAGTCGGCGATAACGGCCACATCATAGCCCATGTCGCGGAAATACTCCGCGATGGTGATACCGGTATACACAGACGCCTCACGGGCGGCCACGGGCATATCGGAGGTGTTGGCGATCAGGACCGTCCGCTTCATCAGGCTTTCGCCGGTGCGGGGGTCCTTCAGCTCCGGGAACTCCCGCAGAACGTCGGTCATCTCGTTGCCGCGCTCGCCGCAGCCGATGTAAACCACGATGTCCACGTCGGACCACTTGGCCAGCTGGTGCTGCACCACGGTCTTGCCGGAGCCGAAGGGTCCGGGGACTGCCGCCGTGCCGCCCTTGGCGATGGGGAACATGGTGTCGATGATCCGCTGACCGGAGCACAAGGGCCGCTTGGGGGGATACTTCTTCGTATAGGGACGGCCCACACGGACGGGCCACTTCTGGAGCATAGTGAGGGGGACTTCCCTGCCGTCCTCGGTCTGGAGGGTGGCGATGGTCTCCGTTACGTTGAAGGAGCCGCTCCGGATGGAGGTGATGGTGCCGCGCATGGTGGGCGGCACCATGATCTTATGGAGCACAACGGCCGTCTCCTGGACTGTGCCCAGAATGTCACCGCCGATGACCTGATCGCCCACCTTGGCCACCGCGTTGAACTCCCACTTCTTCTCGTGGTCCACGGCGGGGACCTCCACGCCGCGGGTGATGCAGGCACCCACCTTCTCCACGATCTTCTCCAGCGGACGCTGGATGCCGTCATAAATGCCCTCGATCATGCCGGGGCCAAGCTCCACGCTCATAGGCGCGCCGGTGGTCTCCACCTCGGCGCCGGGGCCCAGACCAGAGGTCTCCTCATAGACCTGGATGTTGGCGGTGTCACCCTTCATGGTCAGGATCTCACCGATCAGGCGCTGGGGGCCGACACGGACCACGTCGGACATATTGGCGTCCGCCAAGCCCGTAGCCACCACCAGCGGCCCGGAAACTTTAACAACTTTACCGCTCAAATTCGATAACCTTCTTTCTTCAATTTTACAGAAGGAACAATAGAACTTTTCTGCTCCCCCCGCCTTGGGCGGCGACGCCCGTTTGCGAACCGGCGAGAGGGAATCTAAAGGGGAAACAGCCGCAGCGCCGCCTGCGGCGGAACAAGCAAGGCTGTTTCGAGGCAGGCTCCCGATTGCCGGGTGCAAAGCACACGGGAATCGGATGAACCAACGGTGCAAAATGGAATCCCCTCTTTAAATCCTTACAGGATATCCGCACCCACGGCCCGTTCGATGGCGCTCTGGATGTTCGACTTGCCGATGCCCAGAGACCCTTCCCGGCCGGGGATCAGGATAATGGCGGGCTGGATATTGTCCTTATAACGGTCCAGCACGTCGGCCATATCCTTGGCCAGGGTCTCTGTCAGGTAAATCACCGCGCAGTCGGTTTTGGCCAGGTCATGGACGGTTTTCCGGGCCTCCTCCACGGAGGTGACGGGATAGGTGTCCAAGCCCAAGGCCCGGAAGCCCATGACGGACTCCCAATCGCCGATGACGGCGATGGAATAGGTTGCTGCCATGTTCTCCCCTCCTTACGCGCAGGTCCGCCGCAGGCGGGACCGGATGACCTCCGGGCTCAGCCCGGCGGCGCGGCCCATCAGCAGGATGCGGATGTTGGTGTACTCCGTCTCCCGGGCCGCCAGATAAGCCAGCAGCGGAGCTTCCCCGAAGGGGATCATCTGTGCCCCGGCCAGATAGTCGCTGACAGCGTCATCGCAGCGCTTTTCAAACTCCGTCAGGGAGCCGCCCTTCAGGGCCGCCTCCCCTGCCTCCGCCGCCTGTGCGAACCGGGTGGGGCCGTAGATCTCGTTCAGACCGCCGGCGGGGTGATTCGCCGCCGCCAGAATCGCCGCCGGTTCTACGGTGCCGCTCTCAAAGAGGACACCCGCCAGAAAATCGACGTTTTTCCCCATCCGCAGCGTCCGGATCAGAGCCCGGAGGTTGGCTGCGTCGATCTGGGTCTCCACATACCCCCGAAGGAACTGGCTGCCGGTATCCTCTGCTACTTGGGCCATGTCCCGGTACATCCAACGGTCCAGCACGATGTCGCTGAGCTGGGGGTCCCGGGTGGTATCCAGTACGGACTTGGCCTCCGCCACAGCCGCCGGCAGAGCGCCGGGCAGTTTGTCCAGTTCTCCGCTTTCCACGGCGGTTTTCAGCTCCGCTGCTCCGATGCGACCCATATCCATCAGCATCCGGTCCGGGCTGGTACCCATAGCGGCTGCCTTCAGGATGGCCTTTGCATTGTGATAGTCGTATTTCAGCTTGAATATGTCGATATATCTGGGATCCGGCGCGCCGTCACCAAGGTCAGTGAGCAGCTCCTCCCGGGCCTGAGACAGCGCCGCATCCATAGCCTCCGGCCGGGCGGCGTCCAGCTCCGGATAGCCGCAGTCCTGAAGAAGCTTGGAGACTTCCTCATCGCTGCGGGCCTCCAGCAGACGCTCCATGCGCTCCGCCGTCAGCAGCGTGGTCTCCATGGCCCGGACACGGGCGGAGATCGCCAGATAATCCGTATCTTTGATTTTGTTAGCCAAGGTATGACCTCCCCTCAGCCGAACAGCCGCTGAGCCACCTGTCCCGCCGTTTCCGCCTTCTGCAAACGAACCAGCGTATCAAAGGCACAGTTGACCTCAACGTTGCCGTCCTTGAGGATGAAGCCCCCCTGAATGGGCGCGGTCTCGCCGGAGAGGGTCAGCTTGCCGCCGGACTTTCCGTTGGCAGCGTCCACTGCGGCCTGCCCAACCGTTTCCCGATCCTGGGCGGAGAAGAGAACTTCTCCCGCACCATGAGGCGCGGCCTGAAGCAGCAGCTCCGTCAGCACCTCTACGTAACGGGTCTCCGACAGATTCCGCAGCTTTTCCAGCGCCTTGGCGTAGGTCTCCTCCATGACCGCCTGCTTAGCGGCCAGGACCGTTTTCCGGGCCTCCATCTGGGCGGCGCTGATGAGACGTTCCTCCCGCTCCGCCGCCAGACGCTCGTTCCGGGCAGCCAGATCGGCCGCTTCCTTGTCCGCCTGGGCCTGATAGCGGGCGGCGACCGCCGCCGCCTCCTGCCGGGCTTTTTCCAGCAGGGCGTCCGTCTCCGCTTTCGCGTCGGTATTCAGCCGCTGGATAATGGTATCAATTCCGTTCATCATTGAATCCCCTTTCTTACAGGGATCAGGCGCTGATATTGATGATCATCAGCATGGAAGCCAGCAGGGACAGAATGGCGTAGAACTCCACGGTGATGCAGAGCACCATGCCCTTGGACCAGTCATCCGGCTTCTTGGCCAGAATGTTGATGGACGCAGCAGCCACGCGGCCCTGCGCGATGGCGGAGAACAGGCCGCCCAAAGCCATGGGCAGGCAGGCCGCCAGATACTGGAAGCCCTGGGCAATGGTCAGCTCGGGCAGGGAGCCGGACAGCAGGCCCATGCGGAAAATGGCGAAGAACCACACCACCAGGCCATACAGGCCCTGGGTGCCGGGGATGACCTGCAGAATCATGACCTTACCGAATTTGCCGGGGTCCTGGCACAGCAGGCCAGCGCCGGCCTCACCGGCCATGCCGGTGCCCTTTGCGGAGCCGATGCCGGAGAGAACAGCCGCCAGGCCAGCGCCCAGCAGGGCCAGAGCCAGACCGCCCCAGCTGCCGAAGAAAGTAGCACTCTGCTGCAATTCAAACATTTGAGCCAACTCAGTCATAATAGGGTTCCTCCTAAATAATGATTTATTTTGTAATGTCAACGTATTTGGTGTCCGCCATCAGGGGCTTGAAGGGCTTGCCGCCGTCCTCGTAGAACTTGCCGAAGTACTCCAGGCACTGGAGACGCAGGTCATGGACGTAGCAGCCCAGCAGGTTCAGCGCGAAGTTCAGGGCATTGCCTGCCAGCGAGATGATGAGGAACACGATGATGTTGCCGGGAATGGCGCCCAGGGTGTTGAACACCTGCGCGATGACGCTGCCCGCCAGCATCAGGGCCATCAGACGGGAGTAAGAGAGGATGTCTCCGAAATACCCGGTGATGTGATTGTACAGAGAACCGAAGATCCCGGTAATTTTGCCGAAGCCCTTGTTGGTCAGCACCGGTCCAAGGACCACCATGGCAAGGCCAACATAGAGGACCACGTTGGTCATGCCAGCGGCCATAAGGCCGATCCCGGCAAACACGACCCACCAGGTCAGCTCTTCCCATACAGCGTCCATCACCTGACCGTTTTTCAGCTTCCGCACGAAGCTGATGGCCATACCGGTGATGATCTGCACCATGCCAAGTGCCATGGCTCCGATGAGGATCATCAGGGTATCATCCAAGGGCGTGAACAGAGCCGGTAGAGTGAAATCGCCGCCGGTGGTGAGCTTGACCACCTGGGTCAGGAAGTCTCCGAAGAAGCCGCCGGTGAGAGCGCCCATGATAAAGGTGCTGATGCCGCAGAGGGTCATCAGTCCGAACAGGTTCCCCGCCGTGCCCTTGGGCGCGTACTTTTTGCTGATGAGAAATCCCGCCAGGAACATCAGCAGGCCATAGCCCATATCCGCCATCATGATACCGTAGAACAGGATGAAAAACGGCGCCATCAGGGGGTTGGGGTCCACATTGTCGTATCTGGGGAGGGAGTACATCTCCGTCACCATGTTCAAAGGTTTCGTGAGCCAGTTGTTTTTCAGCTGCACCGGCACGTCGGGGATCTCCTCCTCCGTGGGGTCCAGCGTTTCCCAAGCGCAGCCCTTTTCCGTCAGGAACGCGCCTACCGCCTTTTCCTGCTCCGCCGGGACCCAGCCCTGGAAATACAGCACCGTTTCATCCGTCAGGACGCTCTCGGCGCACTGTTCCTTGGCTGCCTCGGCCCGGAGCCGGTCGGCGTAGATCCGAAGGGCGTCCCGGTTTTCCGCACTGGCCGCGATGGCGGCAGCGGCGTCATCCTGAGTCTTTTTGTTTGCCTCCAGCTCCCGTTCCAGAGAACGGATATTCTCCGCCGCCGTTCCGGTCATTCCCTGGAAAGTCACCGCGCTGAAGCCGAAGGGCCGCAGCAGCTCCTGTGTTTTCTCCTCATCGCCGCGGTGGACGATCACAAGCAGATACTTCTGTAATTTGTCGGCGCTGATCTCATACAGCTCCGCCGCCAGGCCCTCCGCTTCCATCTGAACGCGGATGGCGCCCACATCCGTCTGACCGGGGCAGACCCCCAGACGGAAGATGGTGTGAGCGGTGCCGGATCGCTCCAGCGGAAGGTCCAGCGATTCCCACGGCTTCAGGGCGGCAGCGCGGCTCTCCAGCCGTCCAGCCTCGCTCTGGGCCTTGGTCAGGATCCCCAACTGCTCCCGCACCGCGTCACAGGCTGCCTGAGCCTTTTCCGCAGCGCCGGCATCCAGGAATTCCGCTTCCGTGATGGGATGGCGTTTGATGAACATGCCGTCCTTCAGTTTGGCGTACTGTTTGATGGCGTCCAGCGCTGTGTTGACGTCGGTGAGCTGTCCCTTACGCTCGGCGAGAGACGAGCCGCTCCGCTGAAACAGCGACGCCCATTGGGGGTCCGCAAGGACCTCCCCGGGTTCGCTGATCTCCACACAGCCCAGGTGCAGCAGTCCTTTCAGAAGTTCTTCCCTGCGATCTGCCATTGCAATAACATGGAGCTTTTTCATTTTGACAATGGCCATCTCAGTGTTTCACTACCCTTTCTACAATAAACTCGGCGGTCTCATCCAAATGCTGTTCCGCCTGCTCGCGCTGGCGCCGGCTCTCCGCCTCCGCCTCCCGCGCGATCTCCTGGGCCCGCAGCGCCGCCCGTTCCTCCGCCTGCCGCAGCAGGTCCTTGCCCTGTTCCGCCGCATCGGACCGCACCTGCTTTAAAAGCTCCGTGCCGTTCCGCTCGGCGTCCAGGACCAACTGGCGCGCCTCCGCCTCTGCGGCGGCTCTGCTCTGCTTGTTGGCCTGTTCCGTTTCCGTGACTTGTCTGATCGCCTCTATGGACATCTCTCGTTCACCCTCCTTCCTGCAAAGTGCTACAGCAAATACCCGAAAATACTATCTGCCGGAAACCTTCCAGAAGAATAGATTTTCTAAATTTTCGGCTTTTCCCTCAAACCGATGCTGTTTTTTTCCTCATTCATTGTTACGTTTACCAGTATAGGAGATTATTTCCAAGAAAACAAGAAAACAAAATTAAATTCTGGCACTTTCCCCTTTTTGTACAAGAACCGCCCGGCTCAACCACCATATTTCTTGGTACTTTGGATATTACTTTTTCTAACTTTTTATGCTACAATGAACCGGACAGGAGAAAGTGCTTCTGTCTTTTTCTTTTTACCTGTCTTTTTGTCAATTTCACCAGACGTCCTTTTGTCCTCCCCACGTTTGTTTGTTATATATCAATCAATTTTCGTCTGCATCGTGTTAAAAAAATCACAGGAGTGGAAGTCCACCCCTGTGATTTTTTTAACAGCATTTTGTTACTTTTTGTCACTTTTTGCATCAGTACCCTTTTCCAGAGCCGATGCCAGCCGATCCAGTTCCACGCCGGTCTGATCCATGGTCCTTGGAAGCTGTGCCAGCGTGACTTCCATTTTCCGCAGTTCCGCCGTCATGTGGCTGGAAGCCGTCTCAAATGTGCTCATCAAAATCTGGTACTGCTGCCGGAAGAGGTCCAGCGCCTTGTGCATCTGTCCCGCTGTGTGCTCCTCCAGCTCTGCTGCCCGCTGCCGGGCCTCGCACTCAATAGCTCCCACCTGACCGCGCAGCATGACATGGGCCTCCGCGTCCGGACGCAGCGCCTCCACCTGTTCCTTTAACTGAGCATTCTCTTTCTCCAGCGGCGCAAGACGCGCCATCTCTGCTGAAAGTTCTTCTCTGGCCTTGGTGAGTTCCTGAACCTGAGTCCTCAGTTCGTCTGCTTCCTTCTCCAAGCAGTCTGCTTTTTCCTGTAAAGCGTCCCGTTCTTCCCGGAGTTTTTCCGTCTCCTGTGAGAGCTGCTCGATATAGCGGGCAACATCTTCCTTGTCAAATCCTCCGAACGCCACACTCCTGATTGCGCTTCGATCCATATCAACACCGCATTTCCGCGTTTTCCGCTGTATTTTTCAGATATTATAGCAAATTTTCTGTTGATTTACAAGGCCCACAAAAAAAGTGAAAATTTTTTTAGAAAAACTCTTGCATTTTCGTTTTGGGTATGCTATTATAAATAAGCTGTTTGGAGCAAGACAGTACGCGCCGTTAGCTCAGCTGGATAGAGCGTCTGGCTACGGACCAGAAGGCCGGGGGTTCGAATCCCTCACGGCGTACCAAAAGTCCTCGAAATCGTCTGATTTCGAGGACT
>ENA-UESE01000897-UESE01000897.1-human-gut-metagenome-genome-assembly--contig:-NODE-897-length-27956-cov-110.841063_pt1 | contig 27956 bp, 28 predicted proteins | sample MGYA00242995_ERZ507996 | MGnify/ENA primary metagenome ERZ507996 (study PRJEB26167, sample SAMN06115489) | human gut metagenome | host: Homo sapiens | place: China:Sichuan | collected 2015-04-15... | reverse complement strand
TAAAAGCAGCGTTCGGCAAAACGCAGCCGGTTTTGGCGCAAAAACGCCGTTTTGTACAAACGACCGCAGACGGGGGCGAAAACGGCAAAAAACTTTTCTGCCGGAATTCCGTTTTGCCAGCCGGCCCAGCCTTCAAAATTCATATAATCGCGACCGAGGCTGCCGCCGTTTTCATCATACAGGCGGGTGCCGGTGAGAACGATGTCGGCGTCGTCTGCCGCCGCCCGGCGGCAAAGAATTTCCAGAGCGTCGTTGTCCAGCCAGTCGTCGGAATCGACAAACATCACGTAACGGCCGGCGGCAATTTCCAGCCCCCGGTTGCGGGCGGCGCCCTGACGGGCGTTGCGCTGGGTCAGCACTTTCACCCTGCCGTCCCGTTTTTCATACCGGCGGAGAATTTGCAGACTGTCGTCGGTCGAGCCGTCGTCAACGCAGATTATCTCCGTATCGGCAAAAGTCTGGTCAAGAACACTGTCGAGGCAGGCGGACAGAAAACGGGCAGTGTTGTAAACGGGAATGATAACGGAAATTTCGGGCATCAGTTTTTCCTCACAACTTTCAGCAGCGGCAGGAAACCGAACAGCCGCAGGCGAAAACGGGTCGGCGTCATACGAATGCCGATCATGCCCAAAACGGAAATTTTTGTTTTTGTCCGCGAACGGCGGATTCCGGCCAGCGGCAGCCCGAACAGACAAAAAGCCTTTTCTTCGGCCGGCAGCGGCAGTTTCGGCTTCAGGCTTGCGCGCAGACGGGCAAAAGCGTCCTTGTTCCACCATGAGCTTTGGTTCCAATGAACGGCAACGGTGTTTTCGGTAAGCGCCTTTTCGCGGAAAGTATACCAGCAGGGGCAGAAATATTCGCCCGGATAAACACTGACCCGCTTTTCTTCGTTCCGCCAGCGGCGCTGTCCGCGGTAAAGCTCGTAATCGTCGCAGCGGCGGCTGCCGAAATAAAACGTTTCCGCCCGCCGCGTTTCTTCCGGCGACGAATAGTCAATGCGGGAAAAACCGCAGAATTTTCGCATTGCCGCTTTCATCACCGTCGGCACGATCGGATTCTGCCAGTTGAAGATATGGTTTGAACGGTAGAATTTCATTGTTTCTTCCAGCAGCGGATGTCCGGGCACGCTGCCCATCACCGCCGGTTCGGGAATGTTTTCCCCTTCCCGGATGTCGCCTTCGACGCTGACGAAAAAGCCGTCATTCAGAAAAGCGTCAAAATTTTTCAACAGCTGGACGTCGGTGTCGAGATATATGCCGCCGTACTTATGCAGGGCATACAAACGCACGTAATCGGCGACAAAAGCCCACAGTTTCAACTCGTAAGCCCTGCGGACAAACAGCGACTGCCGGAGAATTTCGCCGAACTCCGGATGACGGTCGTGCCAGAGCATAAAAGCATAATCGGGACATGCCTTCTTCCACGAACACACGCACATTCGCACCTGCGAGTTCGGCCCCTTTTTCCACAAATCGACATTGTCGTAAAAATAATGAATAATTTTAGGTATTTGCATCGGATTTTCCGCTCCCAAACGGTGATGCAAAATAACGTACGATAAAAAGCTACAGGCAAAAGGTTGGATTTGCGGGGCAGAAAAAGGTTGATTTTTGCCGCTTTTTATCGTACGTATTTTCGCCCCGCACGGCCCTTTTCAGCAGACCCGGGCGACCGTCAGCGCGTCGACCGAACGGACGCCGGCCTTTTTCAGCGCGGCGGCGCATTCCTTTAAGGTGGAACCGGTGGTCAGAACGTCGTCGATCAGCACCACTCTTTTGCCGGCAAGCTTTTCGGGATGCGGAACGGAAAAGGCGTTTTTCACGTTTCTGACCCGCTCAAAACCGGAAAACTCCACCTGCGGGCGGGTTTTCCTGTGACGGACAAGAGAAAAGCAGTCGACCGGCAGCCCGGTATAGCGGCCGAGTTCGCGAGCCAGAAGCGCCGCCTGATTGTAGCGTCTTTTGACCAGCCGGGTATAATGAAGCGGCACCGGCACGATGACGTCGACCCCGGCTTTGAAAATATCCTCGCCCGCCACTTTCAGCATGGCCGCCAAAAGCCGCGCATTTTCGGTCCGGTCCATGAATTTGAAAGCCAGAATCAGATTCTTGGAAGCCTCGTCATAACAGAGAGCCGAACGGCTCAGACGGAAAGGGAAACGTTTTTTGCGCAGACAGGACGCGCACAGCATTTTGCCCCGCGCTTCCTTTTCGCTCAGCGGATGACCGCATTTTTTGCAATAAGGCGGAAAAATAAAATTGAGTTCGTTTAAGCATTTTTCGCACAGTTCTCCCTCGATTGTCAGAATCTGTCCGCATTTGCGGCAGCGACGGGGCAGTATGCTGTCGAGCAGCAGGCGAAAAAGCTTTCCGATCATGGTCTAAAGCCGCAGTTTTTGCAATTCCCCGTGCACGTCGCTGATTTGTTCGACCACGGTGATGCCGGCGTCCGCCAGCGCCTTTTTCTTGTCTTCGGCGGTGATTTTGCCGCGGGTGATAATGTCGCCGGCATAGCCGACGGTGGCGCTGAAAGCCTGCGAATTGCCGGCGACAAAGCCGATCACCGGCTTTTTGACGGCGCACGAACGGTACCAGTCGGCGCCGAGTTCCTCAAAAGTGCCGCCGAGCTGGCCGATCATAACAATTGCTTTGGTCGCCTCGTCGGCCATAAATTCCCGCAAGACGTCGACGAAATTCATACCGATCACGGTATCGTCGCCGAGACCGACGACGGTCGACTGGCCGAAACCGGCCCGTCTGGTTTCCAGCACCGCTTCATACGTGAGGGTGGAAGAGCGGGAAACAATGCCGATCTGCCCCGGGGTATGAATGTTTTCCGGAAAAATGCCGAGCCGGGCTTCGCCGGGCGTGATCAGACCCGGCGTGTTGGGGCCGATCAGCCGGGTGCGGCTGTTTTTTAAGATATTGCGCACTTCGAGCATGTCGCGGACGGGAACGTTGTCGGAAATGCAGACCGCCAGGTCCAACCCGGCTTCCGCCGCTTCGGCAACTGCCGATTTCACCATCCGGGCGGGCACAAACATCAACGAAGCGGTGGCGCCGGTTTCGGCCGCGGCTTCCTTCACCGTGTCAAAAACCGGCAGACCGAGGTGAACGGTGCCGCCTTTGCCGGGAGTGACGCCGGCAACAATGTCGGTGCCGTAATCCAGCGACCGTTTGGTATGAAACGAAGCCTGGGTTCCGGTCATCCCCTGAACCAGCACTTTGGTATTGCGTCCGGCCAATATCGACATTATTCCCCCTCCCGCACCAATCGCAAGATTTCGTCCGCCGCGTCTTCCATGTTGCGAACCAGCGTCAGCGGCAGCCCTGCCCGCTTGAGCACGTTTTCCGCCTCGTCGCGGTTGGTGCCTTCAAACCGCACCACCAGCGGAATGTTCATTCCCACTTCCGCCGCCGCGTCGATAATGCCGTCGGCAATCAGGTCGCAGCGGACAAAGCCGCCCAGAATGTTGATGACAATGCCCTCCACCCGCGGGTTGGTGGCAATGATCTTGATGCCGGCGGCGATTTTGTCGCGGTCGACGCCGCCCTTGACGTTGAGCCAGCAGGCAACCTCGCTGCCGCGTCTTTTCAGCAGTTCGGCCATGGCCATCGCCAGCCCTTCGCCGTTGACAATGCAGCCGATGCTGCCGTTAAACTCATGATAGGTAAACCCGTATTTGCCGGCCTTCAGCTCGCGCGCGCCGGTTTCGTAATCGTCTTTCAAACGGCTGTTTTCCGGGTGGCGGAAAAGCGCCTTGTCGTCAAGCGTGATTTTGGCGTCGAGCGCCACGATGTCGCCGTTTTTCATCACTCCGGCCGGGTTGATCTCGATCATCAGCGCATCGTTGGCAATAAAGGTTTTGAAAAGCCCGCGCAAAAAAAGGTAAAAACTGTCATAGCTGCGGGGCTGGAGTTTCAAAAACTCGGCCGCCCGGCCGGTTTGGGCATGGGTGGGACCGGTAACCAGATCGATCGGCAGCCGCAGAATTCGGCCGGGGTCGGATTCCGCAATCACGTTGATGTCGTTGTCCTTGGTGTTGGCCAGAAGCAGGGTAACGGAAGCCTGGGCACGGTCGATCGCCATGCCGGCATAGAACGTAAAGCCGACCCGGGTATAGGCTTCGACATACAGGCGGCTGACCAGTTTTCCCCGCGGCCCGGTCTGTTTGGTGACAAGCGTCGAACCGAGCATGGCATCCGCCTCCGCCCACAAATCGCGCAGGCGTTCCACCTGCCGGATACCGCCGCGGGAACCGGCTTTTTCCTCCAAAAAATGTCCGGCGGCGCGGGCGCCCGACTGGATCTGCGCCTTGAGCATCCACGGCCCTTTGTCCGTCACTTCCTTGGCCGCCCGGCGGGCTTCGTCGGCGGTATAGGCAATCCGCCCCTTGGGAATTTTAATGCCGTTGCGGCTCAGCATCCGCTTGGCCTGATATTCGTGAATATTCATCGGCAGCCCTTTTGCTTGCGTAGTTATCCTTCTGATGCGTAAAACCTGATTTTTTCCACCATCGCGCCAAGCCCGTTGCGGCGGCTCGGCGACAGATGGTCCGCCAGCCCCAGGCGGGCAAAAACCGCCGCCACGTCAAGCGACAGAATCTCTTCCCGGGTTTTGCCGTCAAAAACCGTCAGCACCACCGCGATCAGCCCGCGCACGATGGCGGCGTCGCTGTCGCCGGCAAAATGCAGGCGGACATTGTTTCCTTCCCGCACAAAAGACGGCACCAGCCACACCTGCGACTGGCAGCCGCTGACCTTCCATTCGTCGGTGCGGCATTCTTCGGCAAAAGGCGGCAGCTTTTCGCCGAGGTCGATCAGGTAACGGTATTTGTCTTCCCAGTCGTCCAGCAGTTCAAAATTTTCGCTTAACTCGTCAATACCCATGATTGTCCTCTTTATATTTTCTGTTTTGTAACATCAAATGCGGCAAAGGTCTATCCTTTTTTATTTAGCATTTGACTTGCGGGGATAATCATATATAATTTCAGCCAGTTTTTAACCCCTTAATTTTGAAGGTTTTCCATGAAAGTTTCAATCCGCAATCTGGAGAAGCGACTGAGCATGATCCTGCCGCTGGCAGAAGCCTATCAGCGTTCCTACAACAAGCTTTCCGCCGACTACAAGTCGGAATCGGAGATGGCGCTTTACACCAAAGGCTACTTTGTCAAAAAACTGTGGAAAATGGCGGAAGACGACCGGTCGACGGTGGCAGTTCTGCACTTAAACGACGTGCCGCGCGGTTTTATCCGCTATTCGGCGATTCCCGAGTATTACACGCAGCCGGAAAACGGCCGGGCGCAGGACGTGGAAAAAGGCTATCTCGACGGTTTTGAATACGCCTGGTGCCGCAAGGTCAACTTTGAGCGCGAAGTGGCGCTTGACGACAAGACGCTGATCGTCAACCAGATTTATCTCGACCCGCAGATCCAGCACCACGGTCTCGGCACCCTGCTCTTTCAGCAGACGGTTCCGGAGCTGAAAAAACAGGGATTTGAAAGCCTGATTATCGAATACAACGCCAACAACACCAACGCCAAGGACTTTTACCAAAAGCTCGGGTTCGTGCCGTTTGCCCGAACCAAAGACTTTGACCATATCTTAAAGGAAGACGGACGGACGGTGTTTTGCATCAGCGACGTGCGCATTGCCCACACCACCATCGACAACGCGCTTGAGCACCTGCGCCGCCGCCAGCAGATGAAACAGACTCTCATTACCGTCATCGACCAGAGAAAACATGGAAGAGCTTATTGAAAACATTTTAAAACTGGTGCAAATCCCGAGCGTTTCCGGCCGCGGGGAAGAAATCGAACGGGTTGTCGCGCTGGTTAAAAACGATCTGGCACCGAAAGGCGCGGTAATCCGCGAATTCCGCTTTGCCGGTGCCGATCCGGTTCTGCTTCTGGCCAACTGCCGGGGAGACGATTTCGACCTTCTGACCGTCGGCCATCTTGATGTGGTGCCGGCCAAAGACGAACTGTTTGCTCCGCGAATCGAAAACGGGCGGATTTATGCCCGCGGCGCTCTCGACATGAAATCACCGGTGGCCGTCAACCTGGCCGCGCTGGCTTATGCCATGGACAAACCCGTCCGTTTCGGGGTGCTGCTTACCACTGACGAGGAAACCACCAGCAACGGCATCAAGGCACTGGTGAAAAACGAAAACATAACTCCGCGAATCGTGCTCGACACCGACGCCGGCGACCTGTTTACCCTGTGCGACAAGGCCAAGCACCCGGTCAGCGTCCGCATTGCCGCCGCCGGCAAAAGCGCCCACAGTTCGCGGCCGTGGGAAGGCGTCAACGCCGTCAGACATCTGGCGGACTGTCTGAGCGAACTGGCGGCGGATTTCGGCGATTACGAAAAAGGCGGCCGCCAGCCGGAAAACATCTGGCAGGACACGATGGTGGTAACCGCCTTTAATTCGCCGACCACTTACAACGTGGTGCCGGCCGAAGCGGAAGCGCGGGTCAACTTCCGCCTGACGGAAAAAATTTCGCTGCCGGCGCTTGAAGCAAAACTGCGCACCGCCTGTAAACGGCACGGCTGCACTTATGAAATTCTGCTGCAAAGCCGCGGGGTTTACATGGACGCTTCAATGCCGGAAATTGCCGCTTACCGCAAAATTGCCGAAGAAACCGTCGGCCGGCCGCTGAAAATCTCGCAAATGTGCGGCGGCACCGACGCCCGCATGTTTGCCGACCGTTCGGTCATCGTCATGCACAGCGTAAACGGCGAAAACGCTCACGGCGACGGCGAATACGTCGAAATCGAATCGGTAAAAAAACTGCTTGAAATCGAAAAGAAGTTCATTGACGCCTGCATTGCCGGAATATAAAAACACGCCGCGCAAAAATGCGGCGTTTCTTTAAAAACAAAAAAGCCGGATCGTTAAAACGACCGGCTTTTTCTTGCAACATACCGCCTAAAAGAGGCCGCGGGCAATCAGAACCTGCGACGTCAGATAGGCAAGATAACAGATGACAAACAGCGCTCCGTAAATCCTGCCGATATAAGCGCGGCGCCAGACCGGCAGCAGCAGAAGAAGCGTTGCCGCCAGCATCACCCACATGTCATAGCGGACAAACTGGGCAGGAACTTCGACGTCGGTAACCACCGCGGCGGCTCCCATGATAAACACGATGTTCCAAATGTTGGAACCAAGCACGTTGCCGACGGCCAGGTCGCTCTGCTTGCGCCAGGCGGCCACGCAGGAAGTGGCAAGTTCGGGCAGCGAAGTGCCGACGGCAATAACCGTCAGACCGATAATTTCCGCCGATACCCCCAGAGCCTTGGCAATGCCGACCGCGCCGTCAACCAGCAGATCCGCACCGTAAACAATGGCGACCAGACCGAGAACGGCGGCGACAATGACAAACGGCCAGCTCTTATGATCCCAGGCGCTCACATATTCCCCGCCGGCCTTGTTTCTGGCACTCAGGTAATTGAGAACGACAAACGCGGCCAGCATCAGCAGCATCACGATCCCCATCCAGAAAACAAAAACACCGGTTAAGGCAAAGCAAAAGAAGACCAGCGTCACCAGCAGTAAAAATCCATAATCGCAGAAAAAAGCCCGGCGGTTGACATAGATCGGAAAAATCAGCGCCGAACTGCCGAGAATCAGCAAAATGTTGGCGGTGTTGGAACCGACCACGTTGCCCAGCACCAGACCTTCCGCACCCTGCAAAGCCGAGGTGAGGCTGACGACGAATTCCGGAGCGGAGGTGCCGAAAGCGACAACCGTCAGACCGACGATCAGCGGCGGAATTTTCAGTTTGTTGGCCATCGCCACCGAACTTTTGACAATAAAATCCGCACCCGCAATCAACAGGACAAAACCCGCCAGAATCAATAAAAACAATGTCACCATAATGTTATTTTTTTAGGTTTTACTTAAAAATAATTATCTCAAAAATTTTTTAAACGGCGTTATTTTAGCGATTTTAGACAAAATTGGCAAGCGTTTCCGTTCGTCCGGCCGAAAAATTTTTGCTTTACTTTTTGCGCTTAAACTTTTAATCTGTCCGGCAGATATGCTTTCGGGCATATTCAGGGCGTCGAAAACCCTTTTTAGAAGCAGTCGTGGCATGCGACTTAAAAGAAATGCCGACTTCTTGTCAGTGGACGGATGTCGGCGAATAAGGCTCTGCCAAATAAGCCGAGCCGTTTAGCTTTATACGGTTTCTGAACATCCGCCCGCCCGATTTCCGGCGGGTTTTGTTTTAACCACATATTTCCGTTCGTCCGGCCGAAAAATTTTTGCTTTACTTTTTGCGCTTAAACTTTTAATCTGTCCGGCAGATATGCTTTCGGGCATATTCAGGGCGTCGAAAACCCTTTTTAGAAGCAGTCGTGGCATGCGACTTAAAAGAAATGCCGACTTCTTGTCAGTGGACGGATGTCGGCGAATAAGGCTCTGCCAAATAAGCCGAGCCGTTTGCTTCTATACGGTTTTCGAACATCCGCCCGCCCGATTTCCGGCGGGTTTTGTTTTAACCACGTTCTCACAAAGGATGTTCTGATGAAAAAAACTGTTTTATTCGGCGCATTGCTGCTTTCTGCCTGCGGAACCGTTTTTAACGGCACGGAACAAGACATCAGCTTCGATTCAAACCTCAAAGGAGTCAAAATTTTCGTTGACGGAATGCAGATTTGCAAAACACCGTGCGTTTATCCGCTGGAAAGAAAATCGGGCAGCGTGGTCGTCGTTGCCAAGAAAAAAGGCTATGAGGACAAACAGATCGTGCTGCGTTCCGGCCTGAACAACGCTTCCATCCTCAACCTCACCTTCTGGCCGAGCTGGCTCACCGACGTGGCAACCGGCGGCATGTGGCAATACAGCCGCGACGGCATATATATCGATATGGAAAAATCCAACCTTGCCGCTGCCGATTGGGAAAAAGCCCGCAGCCAGACCGCTCTCAGACGATTTGCCCTGTTTAATTTCGAAGAACTGAAGATGGCGGCTTCCGCCGGCAAAACCGACAGCGACGTCTTTCAGGCTCTGGCACGCCTCAGCGGACAAAGTCCCGCTCTCCTGACTGAGGCGGTCAACAACGCCGCCACTCCGGTCAACCTGGTGCAAAATCTGGAAAAATCCGCCGCCGGCAGCTGAAAGCTAAAACATTTCAAGAACGGCCCTGGCGTCTTCGCTCATTTTGTCCGGCGTCCAGGCCGGTTCCCACACCACTTTGACCGTTACCTGTCCGACCCCGCACAGAGCCGCCACCGCGTCCGCCGCCTGCTGCGGCAGAATGCCCGCCACCGGGCAGGTCGGCGCGGTCAGGGTCATGTCTATTTCCACATTGCCGTTGTTTAACTGTCTGATGTCATAGACAAAGCCCATATCGTAGATGTTGATGGGAATTTCCGGATCGCTGACGGTTTTGAGCGCATCGACAATATCATCACGGGCAGCCAGCAGCGCGCCTTCCGGCAGGGCTTCGCCGGAGGTGGCAACATATTCTTCCGCCGGTGCCTGAGCCGCCAGCGCCTGCAACAGTTCGGCTTCCTTGTCTTCGTCCAGCATATCCTGATCGTTTTCGCTCATTTTCCGTTATCCTTTTTCTCAAAAAAAACTCTTAAAAAAAACTTTTTGCCTTGTTTAAAGCGGCGACAAACCGGTCGATGTCCTCTTTGGTCGTATAAAGCCCGAACGAGGCGCGAGCCAGCGAGGTGTAGCCCATGCGGTTGACAATCGGTTCGGCGCAATGGTGACCGGTGCGGATTGCCACTCCTTCCTTGTCAAGAACAAAGGCCACGTCCTGCGGATGGATGCTCCCCAGCGCAAAAGCGATCACCCCGCCTTTGTCCGGCGCAGTGCCGACGACCTTCAGTTCGGGAATTTCCGCCAGACGCGTCAGCGCATAGTCCATCAGCGCCTTTTCGTGGGCGGCAATGTTTTCCATTCCCAGCCGGCTCATATATTCCAGCGCCGCGCCCAGCCCCACCGCCTCGGCAATGGCCGGCGTTCCGGCCTCGAAACGCGCCGGCGGTTCGGCAAATTCGGTATGCTGCAGCGTCACGCTTTTAACCATGTCGCCGCCGGTCTGGTAAGGCGGCATGGCAGCCAGCAGTTCGTAACGGCCGTACAAAACCCCGATGCCGGTCGGACCGTAAGTTTTGTGTCCGGAAAAGGCCAGAAAATCACAGCCGATGTCCTTAACGTCAATTTTCTGATGAACCACCGACTGACAGGCGTCGACCAGGCACAACGCACCGTTTGCATGCGCGGCGGCGGCAATTTCCTTAACCGGGAAAACCGTTCCCAGCACGTTGGAAATGCCGGCCACTCCCACCAGTTTCGTCCGCGGCGTCAGCGCCCGGTAAAAATTTTCCGGGTTAAAGCTGCCGTCGTCGTTCACGGCAAAGAAATTCAAAGTGCAGCCGGTTTGGTCGCGCACCATCTGCCAGGGCACCAGATTGGCATGGTGCTCGGCTTCGGAAAGCAGAATTTCGTCACCGGGCTTTAAATTGTGCATTCCCCAGCTGGCGGCCGCAAGATTGATGCTTTCTGTCGCCGAACGGGTAAACACGATTTCCCGGCTCCCGGCATTGACAAAGCGGGCGACGGTTTCGCGCGCCTTTTCGTATTCCGCCGTCGCCTGCTCGGAAAGGTAATAGGCGCCGCGGTGAACGTTGGAATAGTGCATCCGGTAAAAAGACATCATCTTTTCGACCACCGCTTCCGGCTTTAAGGCCGAGGCGGCGGTGTCGAGATAGGTGTTCGGCCGGCCGTTGACGGTAAGCGCCAGCTCGGGAAAATCTTTCCTTATTTCATAAACGTCATACATTTTCTTTCACCCAGTTGCGGACGGTTCGGTACAGGTCCCCGGCATTCTGCCCGCTTTCATACAAATGTCCGCATTCTTTTAAAATAGTCAGCCGTTTGGCGCATTGCAAATGTTCAAACAGTTTCTCGTTGTTATAAACCGTTGACGACGGATCCCGGTCGCCGGTAATAAGCAGCGTCGGACAGCGGATGCTGCCGGCATCGCGCACCAGATTATAGCGCAGCATGTCGCGCACCACGTCAAAAGACAGCCAGCCGTTTAGCTCCGGATGATTTTTGTTCTCCCGGTACAGGCGCCCTTCGCGCTGCCATTTGCGGTAGCTGTCATGCTCGTTCAACAGTCTGGAGCGGATAAAATATTTGCCGCCGACCATGGCTGCCACCGGCACCAGCAGGCTCACCCTTTCGGGATATTCCTCGGCAAACCTCAGCACGCTGCCGCCGCCCAGAGAATGGCCGCTTAAGGCAAACGGTTCATGATAAAAGTCTTCGCCCGCCGCCCAGTCAACGACGGTTTTAAGATCCTCGACAAAAGAACTCAGGGTGGCAAACTCCAAACTGCCGTCGCTCTCGCCGAAAGAATGGCGCGAATCGAAAGTAACGACGGTAAAACCGTTGTCGAGAAAGGCTTCCGCCGGACGGCGCACCATCACCTGGCCTTTGTGCCCGCTCAGGCCATGCTGGACAAAGGCCAGCCGCCCGCAAACGGGGTTTTCCGGCCGTTCGACCGCCGCGACAATTCTTTCGCCGCGGGAATTGCGAATCGCTACCTTCATTTTTCCTCTCAAATCTGCCCGCGCAGCCAGTCGCGGATTTCCGGGTCGTCAACCCGGGCAACCACGTCGGTCAGGTAGGCGTCAATCAGCATCTGCCGCGCCTCTTCTTCGCCGATGCCGCGCGAGCGGAGATAAAACAGCTGTTCCCGATCCAGCTCGCCGCTGGCCGCGCCGTGCGAACATTTGACGTCGTCGGCGTAAATTTCCAGTTCGGGCTTGACATCAATTTCCGCGGTATCGCTCAAAAGCAGCGCTTTGTGCAGCTGCCGGCCTTCAGTTTTCTGCGCGTTCGGCGCAATCCGGATTTTACCCTGAAAGACGCCTTTGGCCTCGCCGCCGACCACGCCTTTGATCAGCTGCGAAGAATAAGTCTTTTCCGCCAGATGCTCAATGTCGGTGGTGGTATCCAGCGTGGCCCAGCCGTTCATCAGATAAGCGGCGTTCACTTCCGCCTTGGCCTCTTCTTCCAGCAGTTGCACACGGGTTTCGTTGCGGCCGAGGTCAGCGCCCTTTTGCAGGCAGAAGCCGTTATAAACGCCGTTTCTTTTGATCCGCACGGCGTTAAAGGCGATATGCGCGGCCTTGCAGGCCTCGTTCTGAAATTTATAATGATTGAGTTCCGCTCCCGCACCGAGATAAATTTCGTTGACGATATTGTTGAAATAGCAGGACTTCGGCGCGCCGTCATAACAGTAATATTCCACCAGTCCGGCAGCGGCGCCTTCTTCCAGCACAATCAGGTTGCGAACGTTTGCCAGCCGGCAAAGCGTGCCGCCGTCGGTATGGAAAACCAGAGCCAGCGGCCGGGAAAGGCGGACGCCGCGGCCGACGCGGATAAACAGCCCTTCCTCCAGATAGGCGGTGTTGAGCGCGGCAAAAGGATACTGATTCAAGTCAATATATTTGCCGAGAAGATGATTTTCTTCGCCGCTGACAAAAGCCTCCATCAGGGTCATAACTTCCACACCCCGCGGCAGCGCCGGATATACCGGCACAAACTGTCCGTTGTCAAAATGCAGCGGATAGGCTGCAAACGGCAGTTCCGGACGGTTGCCGTGACAATGTCCGCAGCGGCAGTGTCCGGTATCTTTGCCGTCGTCTTTTTCGCAGCCGCAGCTTTCCCCGCAACAATGATGTTCCGTTTCCCGGCCGCAACAGCCGTCGTCATGACAGCCGGAGCAGCCGCAGCCGTCCCCGTCTTCGCCGGACAGCTCGGCCATAAACTTTGACGCCGGCGGCACAAAATCGCCGTTTTTCAGCACATGCAGCCGGGTATACTTCCAGGCTTCGGTCTTCGGCGTCGGCAGCCGGAAAGCCGCCCGTCCTTTTTCCCGCAGGCCTTCCAGCCGGGGAATGTCGGTGCCGAACAATTCTGTTTCCCGTATCAGTTCCGCCATCTTACTTTTCTTTCACAAATTCGGCGTAGCCTTTTTCTTCCAGCTCCAGCGCCAGATTTTTGTCGCCGGATTTGACGATGTGCCCGTCGGCAAACACGTGAACGAAATCGGGCACAATGTAGTTGAGCAGCCGCTGGTAATGCGTGATAACCAGCAGCGAACGCCGGCCGTCGCGAAGAGCGTTGACCCCTTCGGCAACCACTTTCAGGGCGTCGATGTCAAGCCCCGAATCGGCTTCGTCCAAAATCGCCAGCTGCGGCTTTAAGACCGCCATCTGCAAAGTTTCCAGCCGTTTTTTCTCGCCGCCGGAAAAGCCGACGTTGACCGGACGCTTGAGCATCTCGGCGTCAATGCCCAGTTTGCGCCCTTCTTCGCGCACCATCTTGACAAATTCCATGGTGTCAAGCTCCGGCAGGTTATGATATTTGCGCACGGCGTTGACGGCATGTTTCAGAAAGCTGGTGACCGGCACGCCGGGAATTTCGACCGGATACTGCATGATCAGGAAAACACCTTCGCGGGCACGGTCTTCGGCCGGCATCGCCAAAAGGTCGCGGCCGTGGAATTTGACCGTGCCGGAAGTAACCTCATATCCGGGTTTGCCACTCAAAAGATAGGACAACGTCGACTTACCGGCACCGTTCGGCCCCATAATCGCGTGGACTTCGCCCTCGTTGATCGTCAGGTTGAAGCCTTTGATGATTTCCCTGCCGGCCACGCGGGCGTGCAGATCCTCGATTTCCAGTAAAGGTGTGCTCATTTTTGTCTTTCTTCCTTTTTCGCTTTTTCTTCCCACTCGTCCAGGCGCTGTTCGATCATTTTCAGCTTGCCGCTTTTGTAGTCGGCCACCTGACGCTCGATGCCGTAGCAGCATTTCAGCTGGCCGAGCATGATTTCAACGTCCGCCGCTTCTCCGATCAGTTCGTTCAGGTTGTCCTTGCCGCGGGCAACGTTTTTCAGAATTTCCTTGATCAGTTCAGACATTTCCTCAATCGCCTGCAGCATTTGCGGCTGTTTGCCCCAAACCCGCAAGGCCCGTTCGTACAAATCCTTTTCCGTCATTTTCCCCATCCTCAACAAAAAACTTCTTCGTCATATTCCCGGTTTACCGCCCGTTTGAAAAACAGCAGGTCTTCTTCCGAAAGCGGCGCAAAGTGATTGCCGTCAACGCCGACGTCAAGGCCGAAACGCTTGCATTTCTGCCGGCCGTGAATGTGGCCGAAAGCATTGAACATTTCCCGGTCGGCAGCCGAAGGCTTGTGCGACAGATGCAGTTGTTCGCCGTCCGCGGTCCGGATCACCCGGCTCAGATCAACCGAAGCAAAAGTCCGTTCCAGTTCCTGCCGGTACGCCGGTTCCCGCCTGATTGCGTCGACCTCGTAATTGCCGAGAACCAGCCGGATGCTGCCATTTAAATGGGCGGCAAACGCCAAGTCGCCGAAATCGCCCAGATGCCAGACGGTGTCCTGCGGCCCGACCGTCCGGTTCCAGTTGGCGACCAGCGCCCAGTTCATTTCTTCGACCGAGGCAAACGGCCGGCGCGACAACACCAGCGTCCGCTCCGAACCGAAATGAGTGTCGGAAGTGAAAAATACCCGGCCGGACGCCTGCAGGCGCCGGCGCACTTCCGCCAAAGTCTGCTCATAAGTGTCAAACACCGTGCACGGGGTGCCTTCGCAGCGTTTGCAGACATAGCTTTTGCCGGCAAAGCCTTCCTCGATGCCGATAACCACGGTTTTGCCCGGCCGCCGGTTGAAATCGGTGCGTCCCAGCCATTCGCCGAGTTCGAAACGGGTAGTCTGGGCATAGCTGCGGCCTTTGATTTCCGCCGCCGCCAGCGGCAGCCAGAACATAACGACGTCGGCGCGGGACAGATAAAAGCTTTCCCAGCCGACCTGACGGTCATAATCGAAATTTTCGCTCTTTTCGCGGCGCGGATCGGCAACATAAACGTCCAGATCGGCCAAATCGGCGGCGGCGCGCGCCTGCCAGTTTTCCGCCCCCATGATCGGCCCGGCGAGAAAAATCAGCTTTTTGTCTTTCAAATCGGCGGGCGGCATGTCCGGTTTCAACAATATCATCAGCCGACGCTCCCTTCCAGACTGATGTTGATCAGCTTGGCCGCCTCAATTGCAAATTCCATCGGCAGCTGCTGCATCACTTCCTTACAGAAGCCGTTGACGATCAGGCTGACCGCGTCTTCTTCGGAAATGCCGCGGCTTTTGCAGTAAAAAAGCTGTTCGTCGCTGATTTTCGAGGTCGTCGCCTCATGTTCAAGAGTGGCGGTGCGGCAGCGGTTTTCGATATAGGGAACGGTATGGGAACCGCAGGTCGAACCGATCAGCAGGCTGTCGCACTGCGAATAGTTGCGGGCGTTGGCGGCGGTCGGCGCCACTTTGACCAGCCCGCGGTAGGTCTGGTCGGAAAAACCGGCGGAAATGCCCTTGGAAATGATTTTGGAAGTGGTGTTTTTGCCGATATGGATCATTTTGGTGCCGGTATCGGCCTGCTGGCGGTTGTTGGTCAGCGCCACCGAATAGAACTCGCCGACCGAATTGTCCCCCTGCAATACGCAGGACGGGTATTTCCAGGTGACTGCCGAACCGGTTTCCACCTGCGTCCACGACACTTTGGAATTGACGCCGCGGCAGGCCGCGCGCTTGGTGACAAAATTGTAAACGCCGCCCTTGCCGTCCTTGTCGCCCGGGTACCAGTTCTGCACGGTCGAATATTTGACTTCCGCATTGTCCAGCACCACGATTTCGACAATTGCCGCATGCAGCTGGTTTTCGTCCCGCTGGGGCGCGGTGCAGCCTTCCAGATAGGAAACATAGCTGCCTTCGTCGGCAATGATCAGCGTGCGCTCGAACTGGCCGGTGTTTTTGGCATTGATGCGAAAATAGGTGGAAAGTTCCATCGGACAGCGCACGCCTTTAGGAATGTAGACGAACGAACCGTCGGTAAACACCGCCGAATTGAGGCAGGCAAAAAAGTTGTCGGTATAAGGCACCACCGAACCGAGATATTTTTTCACCAGTTCCGGATGCTCTTTGACCGCTTCGGAAATAGAGCAGAAGATAATACCCTTTTCCGCCAGCTTGGCCCGGTAGGTGGTAGCCACCGACACACTGTCAAACACCGCGTCAACCGCGACCACGCCGGCCAGCGCTTCCTGCTCTTTCAGGGGAATGCCGAGCTTGTCATAAGTTTCCAGCAGCTGTTTGTCGACTTCGTCCAGACTTTTCGGCGCGGCTTTGCGCTTGGGCGCCGAATAGTAATACAAATCCTGATAATCAATCTTGTCATATGAAAGCTTTGCCCAGGAAGGCTCCTTCATCGTCTGCCAGAATTCAAACGCCTTAAGACGTCTTTCCAGCAGCCACTCCGGCTCGCCCTTTTTGGCGGAGATCAAGCGGATAATGTCGGCATTAAGCCCTTTCGGGGCAGTTTCCGCCTCAATGTCGGTCACAAAGCCGTATTTGTATTTGTCGCCGCTTTCGTCAATGATTTCCGGCCGTTCGCTGTTTGCCATTTTTCTCTGTTTCTCCTGTCGGCGCGGCAATCCGCGCCCGCTTCTTTTTTCCTCGGTCAATCTGCCGCCAATGTACTTTTTTTTGCCTCAAATTGCAAGTTCTTATTTGAGAGTAAAGGAAAAATTAAACATCTTGCCGCTACAATAAACACAGTTTTAAAATACGCTAAAGAGGTGAAACGAAATTGCGGACGGCTCTGATAGGAATACTGCTGCTCTGGCTGACCGGATGCGCCTCTCTGTTCGGCACGCCGGAGACGGTCACCGTCGAGAAAGGCGACACCCTTTACAGCATTTCCAAACGCTATGACATGCCGCTGCGCGACCTGATCGACGCCAACGGTCTCAAGCCGCCTTACACGCTTAAGGTCGGACAGGTTTTGCGGCTGCCGGCAAGCACCTATCACATCGTTTCTCGCGGCGACACCCTTTACAGCATCTCCCGCCAATACAACGTCAACATCGCCGACCTGAAACGAATCAACGGCTTTTCCTACCCCTACACGCTGGCGGTGGGGCAGAAAGTGATGCTGGCGGGCAGCGCGCGCGGCTCTTCCGCCACCGCCGCCAATAAAACCCCGAAACGCACGTACACGGTGCGTTCCGCCCCGCGCAAAGCGGCTTCCCGTCCGGCGCGCAGTTCATACACGGTCGCCAAAAACCGCAAGAGCAAATTCTCGTGGCCGGTACGGGGGGCCATCGTGTCCAAATTCGGCACCATCGGCAAAGGCCGCGCCAACGACGGCATCAACATCAAAGCCGCCCGCGGCACCGCCGTCAAAGCCGCGGACGCCGGCACCGTCGCCTATGCCGGCAACGAGCTGAAAGGCTTCGGCAACCTGATTTTGGTGCGCCATAACGACGGCTGGATCACCGCCTATGCCCACAACGACCGTCTGCTGGTCAAAAAAGGCCAGAAGGTGCGCCGCAGCGAAAAGATCGCCACCGTCGGCGCCACCGGCGGTGTCAACTCGCCGCAGCTGCATTTTGAAATCCGCGCCGGCAAAAAAGCCGTCAATCCGGTCGCTTACCTGCCGTAAAAAAAGAAAAATTTGTTGACGATTTGACTTTTTATTATTGTTATCCTTAGATAATAGTGTATATTCGTGTCCAGTTAATTTAACGCAAGGAGAAAAAAATGTTCGTAAATGATGCTTTGGCTCAGACCGCCGCCGCGGCGGCCCCGCAGGCATCGGTCGCCAGTACGCTGATTCAGCTGGCGCTGATTTTCATTGTCTTCTACTTCATACTCATTCGTCCCCAGCAGAAAAAGATTTCCCAGCACCAGGCGATGCTTGAGGCAATCAAGAAAGGGGACAAAATCATTACCGGCGGCGGCATCTACGGCACCGTAACCAAAGCCGACGGCATTAAGCTGGAAGTTAAAATCGCCGAAGGACTGACGGTCACCGTCAACCGCGCCACCGTCCGCGACGTCGTCAACGACGAAGGAGAAGCCGCCGCTCCCGCCCCGAAGGCCAAGAAACAGTCCAAAGCCGTAGAAAAGAAATAAGAGGAACGCTTAATGTACAAACTATCCAAAACCAGAATTTACATTATTCTTGCCATCTGTCTGGCGGGAATATTCTTTGCCGTGCCGAACGTTATCGGCGACAAAACCAAACTGCCCAAATGGTGGCGGCCGGTCAACCTCGGCCTTGACCTGCAGGGCGGTTCCAACCTGCTCCTGCAAGTCAAAGTCGACGACGTGATCAGGGAAAGAATGGGACAGGTCGAAGACGATGCCCGCCAGGTTCTGCGCGAAAATAAAATCCGTTACCAGAACCTGAAGGCCGGCGCCGACAACGTCAAAGTCAAAATCGACAACCTGAACGCCCGCAACAAGGCAATTTCCGCCTTCCGCAAAATGAACGGCGACCTGAACGTGCAGGAAACAAACGACGGCGTAATCGAAATCCGCTACAAAGAACAGGCCTTAAACGAGCTGAAACTGAAAGCGGTCGACCAGTCGATTGAAATCGTCCGCCGCCGCATTGACGAAACCGGCACCAACGAACCTTCGATCCAGAGTCAGGGCATTGACCGCATCGCCGTACAGCTGCCGGGCGAACAGAATCCGGAGCGGATCAAGGCTTTGCTCGGCAAAACCGCCAAGCTGTCGTTTCATCTGGTAGACAGCCGCACCACCGCCGCCGACGCGCGCCGCGGCAAACTGAGCAACTCTTCCCGGCTGATCAACAGCGCCGAGGGCGAAACTCTGGTCATCGGCCGTAAACCGGTGGTTACCGGCGAACATCTGGTTGACGCCCGCGCCGCTTTTGACGGCGGCATGCCGGTCGTCAGTTTCAAGTTTGACAGTTCCGGCGGCAAAAAATTCGGCGAAGCAACCCAGAACCATGTCGGCGAAAGACTGGCCATCGTTTTGGATAACGAAGTAATTTCCGCCCCGAACATTCAGACCGCCATCCTCGGCGGATCGGGACAGATCAGCGGCAACTTTACGCTGGAATCGGCTCAGGAACTGGCTTTGCTGCTGCGTTCCGGCGCCCTGCCCGCACCGCTTGAAGTGCTGGAAGAAAGAACCGTCGGCGCCGGGCTCGGCTCTGATTCGATCAGTGAGGGCATTACCGCTTCGGTCATCGGCCTGATCGCGGTCGTCCTCTTCATGATTGCCGCATACGGACTGTTCGGCATATTCACCACCGTCACCGTGTTCTTAAACCTGTTCCTGATGCTCGGCATTCTGAGCGTCATCGGCGCCACACTGACGCTGCCCGGAATCGCCGGCATTATCCTGACCATCGGCATGGCGGTAGACGCCAACGTGCTGATCTTTGAGAGAATGCGCGAAGAAGTCAAAAACGGGCGTTCGACCCGCGACGCCGCGGAAGCCGGATTTACGGAAGCCTGGGCCACGATCGTCGACTCCAACCTGACGACGCTCGTCGCCGCGTTCGTTCTGCTTTACTTCGGCACCGGACCGGTCAGAGGCTTCGCCGTCACGCTGGCAATCGGTATCGCGACCTCCATGTTTACTTCGGTTACCGTCACCCGTCTGATCATCACCGGATGGCTGCAAAAATACAAGCCGACCAAACTGCCGATTTAACTGAAAAAGATAAAGGATAACAAAGAAATGAGAATTTTTAGCTGGGTAACCAAAGATACAAACATCGACTTCATGAAATTCCGCAAAGCCGGATACGCGTTGTCGATCGCGCTGGTGGTCTTATCCGTCGCCTGTATCGTTTTCAAGGGCTTCAACTACGGCATCGACTTTTCGGGCGGCATTCTGATTGAACTGAAAAGCCAGGAAAAGATCAACATGGAAGAGGTACGCAAACAGCTCTCCGGCGTTGAGCTTGACGACGTCAACCTGCAATCGATCGGCGAAAGCGGCAGCGAGATGATGATCCGCGCACAGACCAAGTCTCAGGACGAAAAAGAACAGATGAAGGCCGTCAACTCAATCAAACAGATCCTCGGCGACAAGTACGAATACCGCCGGGTTGAACTGGTCGGCCCACAAGTCGGCGGCGAACTGAAAAAAGCAGGCATTATCGCTTCCGTCATTGCCGTTCTGGCCATTACACTCTACATCTGGTTCCGCTTCGAGTGGCAGTTTGCCCTGGGCGCAATGACCGGACTGATTCACGACCTGCTGGTTACCGTCGGTTTCCTGTCGCTGTTTGATTTTGATATCAGCCTGACAACGGTCGCCGCGGTGCTGACGCTGGCCGGCTATTCGGTCAACGACAAGGTCGTCAATTACGACCGCATCCGCGAAAACCTGCGCAAATATAAGAAAATGCCGCAATATGAACTGTTAAACAAGAGCATCAACGACATTTTCTCGCGTACGATTTTAACCGGTCTGACGACACTTCTGGCCTCGATCGCCCTGTTTATCTTCGGCGGCGATACGCTGCGCAGCTTCTCGTTCACGATCGTTCTCGGAGTCATTGTCGGAACTTATTCTTCGATTTACGTTTCCGGAACTTTCCTGAACCTGTTTAACCTGCGTGCCAACCAGAACGCCGACAAGGCGGTCAACCCGTTCGGCAACGTCGAATAGGAAAAAATCTCCGATAACGGCCCGCCCGCAAGGCGGGCCTTTTTTTGCCCGAATCGGCCTTTGCCGGTTGTTTTTTCGGGCATCGCGGCCATCTTAAAACAAACAACGGAAGGCCTCTGCCCCGGCCAAAAGCAAAAATTATTGCATTAAGGAGATTTTTATGCTATAAAGGTCGTCGAATTGTAACTTTGGATGTTGGTGTTATGATAATAGACAGTAGTAATACTAGGCAAAGAAACATTCTGACTAACAAGTGTTTTTATCAGACAACGGCTCAAATTATGCATGACTTTGAGCAAAAAGGCTATGCCAATTCCGCCGATGAAACCTTAAAAGTGATCAACGCCTATCATTCCCTGATCAAGAAAAAAGTCAAAAACAACTTCAACGCCGACTATAACGCGGCATTCCAGAAAATTGACGACGCCATCAAAATGCTGGCCAACAAGGTTTATTACGAATATGACCGCCGGAGCTACGACGAGGCTTATCGTTCTTTTGAAGAATTTGACTACGTCAACGCGATCATCGGCCGCCAGCGGATCAAAAAGTCAAGCTGAGTCCTAAATTTAACCGCTTACGCATACTCCCGCCCGACGGGAGTTTTTTTTCCGCCGCCGGACACGCCTGAGGATAGTCGTCAGATGTTGTTTGCATCCGGCCGATTTTTGGATTAATAGTTAAAGCATAAACTGTTTTAACTTATAACGGACAAACGATCATGAAAGACATTTCCGTCATCGGCTGCGGCCGCTGGGGCACTTTCCTCGCCTGGTATGCCGCCAACCGCTGCCAAGACAAAATCCAAAACGTTTTGATGTACGACCTCAAAACGTCGCCCAACTTCATTGAACTGCGTGACACGCGCAAAAACGAATATTTAGCCCTTTCGGACAATATGTATTTGTTTGACGCGCTCGACAAAGTGCTCGTTAACGATACCGTCATCATTTCGATCGGCTGTCAGCATCTGCGTTCGCTGGCACGGGAACTGAACGGATATGACTTGAACGGCAAAACCTTTCTTCTGGCGATGAAAGGGCTGGAAGAGCCGTCGGCCAAAATCATGCATGACGTTTTTCGCGAGGAAGTGAAGCAAAACGTTCATGTCGCCGTTCTTTCCGGCCCCGGCCATGTGCAGGATTATATGAAAAACGTGCCGTCGGCGGCGGTAATCGACAGTTTGGAAGAAGGAACGAAAGACTATCTGATCAAACTGCTGCAAAGCGATCTGATCCGCTTTTACTACGGTTCGGATCTGATCGGTAACCAGATCGGCGCGGCTTTGAAAAACGTGATCGGACTGGCGGCCGGCATTTTGGACGGCTTGGAATGGTACGGTTTGAAAGGCGCGCTGATGGCCCGCGCACCGGTCGAAGTCGGCCGGCTGATCAGGCATTTCGGCGGCAACCCGATGTCCGCCTACGGACTGGCCCATCTGGGCGACTACGAGGCAACGCTGTTTTCCAAATACAGCCACAACCGCTCTTACGGCGAAGCTTTCGCCAAAGGCGAACGCTTTGCCAAACTGGCGGAAGGCGTACCGACTTTAAAAGCGGTCAAAATCATCGCCGATAAGGAAGGAATCGACATGCCGATTTGTCAGGCACTGTATAAGGCAATTTACGAAAATGCCGACATCGAACAAACCATCCGGTCAATGTTCGAACGCGATTTGAAACGCGAGTTTTAATTATTTGCCTTTTTCTGCAATCCCGCCCCTGCCGGCGGGATTTCTTTTACCGTTTCCTCAGAAACGTACTTGACAAAATTTTATTTTAGTCTAAAGTAAAAGGTAGAAAAAAATTATTAACTAATTAAAAATAAAAAAATATGAAAGATAAGAAAAATCAGCCCGTGTTCGGTACCGCAGTAAACACTGACAAAAAAGCAGGTCAGCAAGGTGCCGAAGTACTTCGTCAGTTTATGCTTGACAAGTATCAAACAGATCCCGCCACCATGACGAAAGCCGAAAAAAAGGCCTTCAAGAAAATGGCGAAAGAACTTCTCGAAGCGAAACAAATCGACAAAGAGGAGTACAACAAGATCTGTGAGGCTCTCAAGTAGTTAACTACGCTACTTTCTCTTTTGGAAAAAGCACCGACCCGAAACGGTTGATGCTTTTTCTTTTTTTAAATGATTTTTTGCGCCAGAAGTCCCCGCACCGTCCGGGCAATTTTTTCCTGTGCGCCGGCGTCGCGGTTATATTCCGCCAATAGTTCAAGCAGCATGTCAAAATAGCCGTGTTCCGCGCACAGACGGTAAGAAGCCTTGTAATTGAGGTCATAAATCCATGACAGGCAGCACAACAGCCGATCGCAGTAAGACTTGACGGTGCCGGTCAAAATCACCTGCCCGGCTTCAAACTGCGCAACCGCCTCCGGCGACAGCGGCGCCCGGCGGACCTCTTCGCTCATGGTAACGAAAAACGGATCTTTCCGCAGGTTGTCCTCGTAACGCTGAATATAAAAATTGGCCAGCTTATCGGCATCTCTCACCCAGAACAGAATCGCCCGCAGCTGGCGGTCAATTTCCGGATCCGCAATATTTTGAAACTCCGGGTCGGCATAAAACTTTTCCATCATGTGGCCGTGATGTTTAAGGGCTGCCAAAATCCGCACGTCATTGTACCCCGGCTCATTTTTCATCATTTCGTAACTCATCAAACCATGATCATAGCATTTGGAAAACCAGGAACCATGGTCGGCAAAAGCGTTGTCGCCGTACATTTTGTAAATTTCCATAAAACGGCCGACGTCATGAAAAAGCAGAGCTTTTTCGCCCAGTGCATGAAATTCGGCGTCTTCTTTTTTCAATTGTTCGTCGCGGGCGGCAATTTCCCGGCCGATCATTAAAACCTGCACCGAATGACGGTATTTTTTGGCGGCAAACCGCCGGCAGAAATCATTGCCTTTAACCGCCGCATACAAAGGACGGAACTTTTCCCGAAACAATTTCAAATCCGCATGATTCATATTTTCATGATTCATATTTTTTCTCCTGCCCGCAGCATAATTAAAAACTTTTAACAATCGCTGAACGCAGACACAAAAAAAGATCGAGCAAAATCCCGATCCTTTTTAAAACGCATGACCGCCGGTTCATTTCCCCGCCGTTTTGTTCTTCTCGCACCAGGCCCGGCGTTTGGCTTCGACATGTTCGGGAATTTCCGCGACAAAGACTATGTCGGCGATTCGTCCCAGATCGGAAACGGAAAGCAAAATGCTGTCGCCCGGTTTGCCTGCCGCCGCCGTTTTCGGGTCAACGACATAAACTTTGTACAGCTCCATCGGCGCCGGCAGAATCTCAAACACGATTTCGGGGTAGTCGGGATGTTTCAGCCAGAAAACTTCGCCGCGGGGCGAAATGGCGTCATCACACATAATTTCCAATACGGCGCGATAAGCTTTCACCGTATGCAGAAAATTGATTTCCTCAAAAACATAACTTCCGATTTCCTTGCTTGACTGCATGCAAAGATGCAAAAAATCATCACCGTCAATTCCCGATTCGACAATGATTTCGGCAAATCCGGACTGCGCAAAAGAAGCGGAAAGCCCGAGTTTTTCAATCATAAACTCCTTCCAAAGACGGCTGCGGTCAAAAATTTTTTCGATCATACACAATAAATTAAAAAATTAATAATACAAATTCAGCGGTTCATATGTAACACAAACCGCTGAAACGTGCAACAACATTGTGCGGAAGCTATTCCGCCGGTTCCCATTTGCAACGCACCGGAGAAACGATTTTTCCCTCTTCTTTCAGAGCCTTGAAGGCTTTGTCAATTTCCTTGCGGTCGGCTTTGAGAAGCTTTTCCACCTCGCCGGCGCTCATCGGTCTGCCGGCTTCTTTCATTACTTTCAGAATTTCTTCTTTCATTGTCATGTCCTTTGATGATTATAAACGAAGTTATTATAAAAAAGAAACACCCATTTTCAAGCATAATCGGCAGTCAAAAACGCCGTCCCTTTCAAGGAACGGCGTTTTTTGAGCAATAACCGGCCGTTAAAGCCGGCAAAAGTCCGTCATTCGGTGTAGACGATAACCTGGAAGCTTTCGGAAGCTTCGTGTTCGCCGTCGCCGAAAGTACCGCGGATTAACTGGGTAAAATAATATTCCAGATAATCGCGTTCGTCGCCTTCGTATTTGCCGACGTAACGGAGTTCGTGTTCTTCGCGGATGTCCGTATATTTCAGCGACGGCATTTCAAACCTTGTCAGACCGTCATCGTAATACGCCTCATATTCGCTCACCGGATAACTCAGCGTAAAGTAGTTGTATTCAACTTCATACTGACGTCGGACTTCACACACAACCATCCTCTCAGGCATTCCTACTGTATCACGGACAACCGCGTCCGTAAAGCCGGCTTTCACCAATTTGAGATTGGCATCGGGCAGAACCTTGTACTTTTGGATTGAAGATTCTATTTCTCCTCTCATCTGCTCCGCAATATAAGTTTTACGACCAATGTTACCATTCGAATAACGATGTTCGACTTCCGCCCAGCTGGTATAAGTGCTGATCCACAACTCGTTTTTAACGTCCCTGATCCCGCTTGTGATCAGCCGGCTGGAAACGATTGCCGGATGAAGGCCGGCATAAAGCCGCAGTTCGATTTTGGCGGTCAGATTATAGGTCTTGCCGTTGAAATCAAGCGAGATCGAATGGTCAAAACGCTTGCGCAGGTAGACGATCTGCTGCCCTTCGCTGTTGTCTTCAATTACGAAGTCAAGGTCGGTCAGAGTGTAACCGTTGTCGCGGACGTTCCTGATCGGATGATAGGGCATCGTCTGCCGCGTGATCCCGTCGTCGTATATTCCTATCTCATGATAAAGGTTGTACGAGAACGAGAAGACATCAAACGTTACCTTGTACATCAAAAGCGAATCGGTTACCGTCACGAAATCCTGACGACGGCTGTTTGCCGCCTCATAAACCAGTTCGGTGCGGCATTCGCCGAGGTTAAAGCTACCCACTTCAATCACGCTGTCGACGTTACTGAACGTGTTGTTGAGAGTAACCGAAACTTTGTTGTCGAAGCTGGCGCGGGTTGTTCCCCGGACCATGATCCAGCTCTCGTAGCTCAGTTGAGTGCCTTCCGTTCCGACTTTCGCCTTGACCTCTTCGGCGCGGCCTTCGTCGTAAACTTCGCTTTCAATTACTTCCGGAAGCTCGTAATCGTCCTTGCTGCAGGAAGTCATCATTGTCATACCGGTAAGAACGACAGCTGCTGCCGTTGCAAACCATAAGCTTGTTGTTTTCATATAAAAAAGGGTTTTAAGAGTTAAACAATCATATTTTGAGTTCTCTGTTTTGTTTCTTTTAACTGTTTTTTATCAATTGAAAACTGCACACTTTTGAGCTTTTGAAGCGTTCAACGTTAAAGTCGATTCTCTCTTTGATAATAAGAAAAAGTCAAATAGTTGCAGATAATAATTCTTGTTTGAAACTTTGCCGTTTTCCGTCCGGCAGACATTCCGGGTCTTGACACCCCGGCTTTTGTCATCCTGAGCCTGACTCTGGCTCTCGCTGTTTCTCTTTGCGTTCTTTCTCCGTCCTTTTTCTTCCTTTCTCTTTCTTACCCTCTTTACTCTTTCTTCTCTACTTCCTTATTCTTTTGCTCTTCTCTCCGTTCTCTTCCTTTCTTTTTTCTCTGTCCTCGTTTCTCTTTCTCCCTTCTTCCTTGTTCTCTTTTCTCCTCATTCTCCTTCTCCGTCCTTTTTCTTCCTTCCCTTTTCTTATCCTCTTCACTCCCTCTCCTTTCCTCTTTTTACTCCTCTCCCTTTCCTCTTTTTACTCCGTCTTCTTTCTCTCTTCCTTGTTCTCCTTACTTCCTCCTTTCCTTCTTTTTTTCCCTGAGATCTCTGAGCTCTCTCTCCACTCGCTCGCGGGATGACGGCTGGAGAGAAAGAGAATAACGGCAGACGTCTTGGCAAAAGATCCGGGATCCGCGGGGAGAAAAGCTTCAAACTCCGAGCTTTCCTTCCCGCCCCGTATCAGAGGGCCCCGCCCTAAAGGGGATTTATATCACCCGATCTAAATCAGGTAACGGGCGGGGGTTAGTCTTCGTTTGTACAAACTTGGCATCCATGTTTATCGCCGATAAGTCTTCCGCTAACGTGATCACAATATGTTGTGCGCGTACCATTAGCGGATCCGTGACATCTAACGACAGCGCTTGTGCTGGTATCATGATGCCCCAACCCTACGCAAATCGGATTTTTGTACCCTCTGTTATCTGCCAGATAGGTGGAAATCGAACCGTTTGAATTAAAATAATAAACTCTGTTCCAGCAATCTCCGTCATCTTCGGAGTTTCTTCTGGCAATTCGCAATCCAAGAGCTTGGTAAATTTTATCATTCGCCATAATGATCTTTGAACCGGTAGAACTGCTGTATCTGCCCCCTGACTGCGGAACCCCCAGAAAACTTCCCGTACTTAGATAAACATCATTTGATTGCCATTTATCTCGTTCAAACATATACCAGTTTGTATTGTAAATGTTAATTGCACTTCTGTGATAATAAGCACTATCTGAAGTATAGTTCGATGAAAAACCAATATAAGTTTTTCCTATATAAACATCAGCATAATTAAACATCATTCCACCGATTACCGATAAATAATACGAAGGACTGAGTGTTTTCACACTTATGCGCTTAGACGGTGTTCCTTGGATGATAATTTTATGCTGAAATCTGAAGAGACTATCGTTTCCCTGATCTACTGATGTGCCACCAGATCTTCTTGCGGAGTTTCTTATTTTTGTTCCCAAAGACCCTAACTCATAACTATAACCAGTTGAAACAAATTGATTCTTAATTTCTGCTCCGGTTAATTTGGCATACACGTTGTCAGCATTAGGCAGACGGGCATCGTACTTTAGTTCTGCTTTACTTTCGTTATAGAGCATAAATATATCAAGGCTGCAGTTGGTGCAGGTAAAACCACCCTTGTTCCACCAACTGGAACTTTTCAGAAAAACGGAAGTGAAATCAAGCGGCGAAGTACTGTTCATTTCACCACGGATCTCAATGCGCGGCGTTTTCGTACACTGCTGTTTAACCAGCTTAGTCAAAGAATCACTGCCATAAATCGTGTTTGCATAAACCATGGCGGAAATGACTTTTTTATTGTAAAAATTTTTCCACTCGGCACCATAACCGGTATCTTTGGCAATAATCACTTTTTCTGCGCTCGGAGTTTTGCCGGTTTCATAAAGCACATAATTTTTGATTCCCTTATCTTTAATATAATCCGTAAGGATCTCGTCACATTCTTTAGGCACACATTCGCCGCTGACGACTTTATAACCGAGTTTGCACGAGGTTGCCCGATAACGGCTGCCTCTGGTACACCCCTTTTCCTTCTCGCAACTGGCATACGAAGCAACCGGACTGCTTGAGCC